>Ga0255336_100415_pt1 | contig 71263 bp, 66 predicted proteins | sample MeOH1_35cm_T3_17_FD_189102 | JGI IMG/M metagenome (GOLD analysis project Ga0255336, IMG submission 189102) | Sandy soil microbial communities from University of British Columbia, Vancouver, Canada - MeOH1_35cm_T3_179 | ecosystem: Engineered > Artificial ecosystem > Sand microcosm > Unclassified ... | reverse complement strand
GCGCCAGAAACTCTTTTTTCTTCGTGGCCGCTTGCGCCAACTCGTCGGTGATTTCCGACAGCGTCATCTGCTTATTCATGCTCCTATTATACCATGTGCCGACTCAATTCCTTTGTGCGGTGTTGCCGTAGTAATTCAGCTTATCCGTATCTTTATAGAATGTAAACGAACCCCTGATCTCTTGCCGGGCCTGTGCATACTCCTTCCTTTCCAAAAGCGCCAGCGCCTGGTTATAATGAACGGCGCTCATCGCAAACAGCGCTATTACAGCCGCCGCCGCAACGGAAGCGCAGCCTATCAAAACCGTCCGCCCCTTAACGGGCTTCCCGGTCCGCGCTTTCTTTTGTTTATAAGGCAGGCTCACAGCCGCCGCTGTACTGCCGTCTACCTGTAAGGCATTCAGGAGCGCCCCAATATCAGGCAGGCGTTCTTCCTTTTTGAGGACCAATGCGGCGGCGATATGGCGTTTCTGTTCTTCGGTAAGCCCGGAAATCCCGTTTAGCTGGTCGTATACCGTATCGCCCTGCAACCGGGTGAACAACATCGGCCGGCGGCCTATGCGTCAGCATAAAGAAAATCACGGCCCCTATGGAATACACATCGGAATAGGTGCCCGCAACGGAACCGGCCGCGTACTCCTCCATAGGAATATACGGCTTTGCTCTTTCAGCCAGGTCGCGCCGTTTGGAGCGGCCCAATTTCAGGTTCCCGTTCCTGTCAACAAAGATATGATCGGGGCTGATGCCGCCGTGCGCCTCCTCCCTCGCGTGCAGGGGCAGCAGCGCGTGAAAGACCGGGGCCAGCCTTTCAAGGGTCTCGCCGATGGAATAGCCCTGCAGGCGGCGCTCCATTAAGCCAGCCAGCGTCAGCCTGCGCCGGGTATGCCTTATAAATAAAAGGGCTCCGCCAATGAGCAATACGGCTCCGGCCGCGCCCCAGGCCCAGGCAGGGATTGTGGCTTTCGGTTCGGGCGGCGCCACGGCTTCCTCTATCGGCTCGTTGAAACGAATATCCGTTTTATCCAGCAGATTCACCAGGTGCCGTATGTGTATTGCCGCGTAGATATCGCTTGCGTCCCTGATACCGAGGGCGTTGATTCCCACGACCCGGCCGGCCTCATTGACAAGAGGGCCCCCCGAGCTTCCGGCGTTAATTGCGGCGTTCATCTGCAGGAGGGTCATTTCTATGCCGTCCGCCGTCACGTGCTTGACCGCGCTGATGATGCCGTCCGTGATCGTGATTTCATCAACGGCATATGCGTAATCGTCCGTAAGGTAGTCCGCCGCTCCGGGGAAGCCCAAAGCGTAGACCGCGGCGCCGGCGGAAATTTCATCGGCGTTTTCGAGCGTCAAAGGCTTCGCGTTGTCGATCGCCTTGGCTGTTTTTAGAATGCAGAGGTCGTAATCGCGGCTGTACTCCACAATTTCGGCGGGAAGCTCCGTGCCGTCGCGCAGAACCACGGCAATGCCATTTTTCTCTCCGTCCGCAACAACATGATAATTCGTGGCAAGATAGGTCCCCCCTTCATCGGCGGCCACCACAAAGCTGGAACCGGAATAGATGTATTCGCCGTCCTCGCAAAGGACGCGAAAAACGCTTGCCCTGGCATCCAGCGCAATCTGGGGCACGCCCTCTTTTGCCATGGAAAGGTACGGGATAAACAGCAAAAGAGCCATGGCGATGCAAACGCCTTTATAGAACCGTTTCATAAGCTTCCCCCTTATGAAATAAAACGGATACCGTATCTACATTATGAGACATTTGGAAAACGAATACAATATTCCGGCTGCTCATAATTGAGAAACAGCATATCGGCTTACGGACTCCCCGGCCGATCATAACCGTGTTTATAAGGGCGCGCACGAAACCCGTGCACGCCTTTTGTTGGAATATACCCGAACGATTTGTGAGGATGGCAAAGCTTAATACGCTTTTGATGTTTCGATAACGCGGAAAGTATCCTGCGCGGAACCGTTTCATGGTATAATAGGTATGCTTGGAACCGGATACAATACGAATGGACGCAAAAGGGGGACTTTACTATGGCAAAAAAAGTTTTGGTAGCTTCGGGAACTTCCGCACATAAGCTGGATTTTGCAATGGAAAACATCAGGAAGATCTGTGCACAGAAATCCGTGGATGTGGAAGTGGTCGGGGCAAATATCTATGAGATGGACATTACGAAAATCAATCCCGACGTCGTCGTGGTCATCGGCAAGCAGGAGTTCAAAACAGACAAGCCCGTGATCAGCGGCATGGCCTTTGTCACGAAGATGGGCATTGAAAAAACCGTGGACGAGATCATCGCGGCGCTATAACCGGCCGCTTCTTGCGTAACGGCCAAAGGTCCGCACACGCGGACCTCAAGCCGTCGACAAACCCCTCCGGGGTTCGTCGACGGTTTTTCTCATGCAGGCCTGGCGTAGCAGGCCCGCATGCAAGGTGTCCAAGCTGACGCACATGTCGTCAGCTTGGACGGATTTTATTGTGTTCCCTAAGTTTTTGGGCTTCAGCGGGACGACGGAGCGTCCCGCTATGCAACTCCTGTTTGCGTTCTTGCATAATAAAAGCTGTCCCGAGACTTTGTCGACACTCTGAAAGGTCCGCACACGCGGACCTTTGTTTATGGGTAAACTCCGTTACTGCTTCTTAATTGATTAACTGCATAAACGCCTGGTTATCCTGCGCGTGGTTGAGCGCGTCCTCATAGGTGATCTTTTTTGCGAGATACAGCGCCGCGAGCGAATCTTCCATCGTCAGCATGCCGTCGCCGCCGGTTTGCAAAACGGCGGCGATCCGATCGGGATCCCCCTCCCGGATCAGGGTACGGATAGCGGGGTTCACGAGCATGACCTCAGAGGCGAGCACAAGCCCCTTGTCAACGCCGGGGATGAGCTGCTGCGATACCACGCCCTCCAGCACCGCCGCAAGCTGGGTGCGCACCTGCGATTGATGGTCATACGGGAACGCGTCGAATATGCGTCCAATGCTTTTGGCCGCGCCCAGCGTATGGAGCGTGGACAGCACGAGGTGCCCCGTCTCCGCCGCGGTAAGCGCGACGCCTATGGTTTCGGCGTCACGCATCTCGCCCACAAGAATCACATCCGGATCCTCACGGAGAGCCGCGCGCAGGGCGGAGGCGAAGGAACACGTATCCCAGCCGATCTCCCTCTGGTTGACGAGGCCAAGCTTGTGCCTGTGCAGGTACTCGATCGGGTCCTCGATGGTGATGATATGGCAGCGGCGCCTGGTATTGATGCGGTCCACCAGCGATGCGAGCGTTGTGGATTTGCCGCTTCCCGTAGGGCCGGCGACCAGCACCAGGCCGCTCTTTTTATCCGCAAGGGTACAGACGATGTCCGGTATCCCCAGCGTTTCCGCTTTGGGGATTTCAAACGGGAGCGAACGGATGGCAAGGGAATAGCTTCCCCGCTGCCGATAGATGTTTGCCCGGAACCGGCCTATCCCGGGAAGGGAAAAGGAAAAATCGACCTCGCCGTTCTGTTCGAGGGCGGGCTGGCGGCCTTCGTTCATGCAGGCGTTCATCAGCCGTACGGTATCCTCCGGCTTTAGCGGCCCGTACCCCTCCGCCGGCTGAAGCTGGGAATTGAACCGTATCAGCGGCACCGAGCCGACGCATAAGTGCAGGTCGTTCGCATTCATTTTGCATGTCAGCTCCAGAAGCGGCTCCAGCCGCACCTCGCTTGTATCCGGCATAACTGTCCTCACCACTTCGTTCGTTATTGGTCAGGTCAAGTATATCATACATACGGCATTTCTTGTACCCCCGGGCTTCCGGCAAGGCCGGGAAGCGGCGGACGCCTGCTCCGCAGAGCGGGAACCTTCCCGTATGATTTGCGCGCCTCCCTCATATGTATAAATGATTACCGGGATCACGGTTGGAGGGAGTTGGCCGTTTTTGTTTGAATATGTGGTCCAACCCGGCGATACCATACAGTCCATCGCGCGGCAGTTCAGAATCACGACCGGCCGCCTGGTATCGATCAACCCTTCCCTCTTCAACAGAGCGGAACTCGAGACAGGGGAAATCCTCCATATCCCTTCCTCCGCGCAGATCCGCCCCACAGTGGAGGTGAACGGCTTCGCGGACCCGGAAATCGTTGACTCTCCCTCCCTGCAAAGGACCCTGTCCTTTTTGACATATATAAGCATACTGGGCCATGATGTCATGCCCGACGGCACAATCACGGGCTCGTACAATGAAAGGCTGATTCTCACCGCACGCGGCGCTCAGGTCGCGCCGCTAATGGTAATCAGCAACATTGTGGAAGGGCAGGGCTTTTCGGCGGAACTGGCCCATACGATCCTGCAGAGCATCGAATTCCAGCAGAAACTGATCGATTCCATTATGGAGCTTCTTGCGGCTTTTCACTACTACGGCGTAATGGTGGATTTTGAGTACATCGCAACGGAAGATTATCTTTCGTACGCAAATTTCATGCGGGCGGTCACCTGGCGGCTGCGCCCGCTGGGGTATATGGTCGCGATGAGTCTTCGCATCGACGTGTTGCTGCAGCAGCAGCAGGCGCTCGCGCGCGTTCTGCCCCGCCCTCTTTACAACACCGTCGCCGACCGTTTTGTGATCCGCACGAACGAATGGGCCTGCATGCCGGAGGTAAAAACCGCGCAGATCGATCAGGCGCAGCAGGCGCTGGATTTCATGGCGAGCTTCGTTTCGAGCCAGAGAATACTGCTTGATTTGCCCAATTGCTGTTATGAATGGGAGGATAGCCAGAGCAGCACGCTGCAGTTCCTTACCCTTGTGCAGGCGGAGGAAATTGCGGTAAGGACCGGCGCCCGGTTACAGATCGACACCCAAACGGGCGCTTCTTACTTCACTTATCCGGGCGACGGGGGCGGCACGCATACCGTCTGGTGCGGCAGCATCGGGGATACGCGGGCCGTGCTTTCTCTGGTGGAGATATATAATCTCGGCGGCATAAGCTACCGGACGGTCGACCAATTCCCGCTTTCCAGCTACCTGACGCTCATCTCCCTGTTCGATATCCGCAAGTTGCTTTAAGCAGTAAATAGCAATTCCAGGAGGAAACGATATGTCCATGCAGCCCAGCAGCGAGCAGACGCAGTACCTGCTCAACCAGATCGAGCTATCCAACGCAATGCGCAGGCTTTGGTCAGATTCCATCCAATGGACAAGATCGCTCATCTACAGCATCCTGTTCGATCTCGGCGATGTGGAACCCATTACGCAGCGGCTCGTCAAAAACGCCGAGGACTTTTCAGACGTCTTTACCCAGATCTACGGGCAGCAGGCCGGTGCGCGCGTCCGGGAACTGCTGTTCAACCGATACCGGATGACAAGGCTCATGATCGATGCGTACAAAACCGGAGATACAAGGTCGATCGAGGGCCTGCGCAGCAATCTTTTGCGCAACGCCGAGGATCTTGCGCGGCTGTTCTCCTCCTTAAACCGGTTCTGGGACAGGGTTGCGCTGGAGGTGACCCTGCACAGCATCACGACCATGACCGAAAACGAGATCGTACAGATCATGACCGGGCACTATGCCGACAGCGTCACGGAGTATGAGGAGATCCAGCGGCAGACGATGCATCTGGCCGACGACCTGATTTACGGCATCATCCGGCAGTTCCAAACATAAACGGCCCGGAGGCTCAATAGGGCGCGCCGCCATTCAGCCAGCCCTGGGCCTCCCAATATGCGCGGTCGCACGGGTTCCAGGCGTTTTTCTTCATCATGCCAACCATCGCGGCGAACATCAGACGCTGGAACGGCGTATTTTTCACCGCGTTCCCGCGTTTTGCGGCTTTGCGTATCTGCCCCGCCACGGCCTTTGCCCGCGCATGGATGCGCGATACCGCCTTCTCGTTCACGCCGTCCCATTCCATGGCGGATACGGGGAAGCGCAGGGTATAGATCCGCTTTACGCCCCAGAACGTAAGGGAGTTCTTCATGGTTTTGACCGTATGCCCCAGGCCGGCTCCCGCCGTGGTGGAGACGACCACGCCCAGCTTGCTGAACATCCGGGGATCGGGGCGATGGCTCATCCACATAAAGCAGAGGTGGTCGATTAGCGCCTTCATCTGCCCCGAAACGTCCATTCCGTAGACGGGGCTGGTGAGTATGATCAGATCGGCCTGCGCCATTGCCTCCACAATCGGCCGTACGTACGAAGCGTGGGGACATGTCTCCTCCCCGTGACAGATGCAAGAAAAGCAGCCGTTGCAGAAGTGCGGCAGGTCGCGGGGCAGCGTAAACTCCACGGTGTCGACATCCCCTTGTTTTTTCAGTTCGTTTATGAGCGCCTCTTTGCAGTTCCAGGTGCTCCCGTGTCTTGCGTTTCCGTTGATGACGGCGATCTTCATATCAGGTCAGCTTCCTTTCGCTATGCGTTTGAAGTTTCGGAGGACGGCCCGGGCGCATATATCTCGCCAAAATGCGCGATGTGCCTTAAAAACAGCTCCCTTGCCTCCGAAAGGCTCGCTGCGTTGTTGTCGAATTTGTAAAACAAGAGAAAGATCGGCGAAAAAAACGCCAGCGCCATCAGATAGGGATCGGTCCTGCGGAAGTATCCGGCCTCCATCAGCTTGGCGAACAGGGCGGCCTGGTAATTGATGGCGTCGTCAAAAGAGATATCACGGAACAGCTTGCCGATGGCCTCATTGCGGTATTGCTCGATTGTGAGCATCCTGCGCAGACGGACATTGGTTTCGTCCGCAAAGTAAAAATCGAATATCCGGCCGGCGATGGCCGCAAACTGCTCGTTCGTCATACCCTGGTACATGGCGACCGTCCGTTCGTCCGCCGCAAAACGCATATCCTCCCCCGTAAGCTGCAGGCTATGGAAAAATTCCTCGTTTCTTTTGGAGCAGACGCGGATAAGGGTATCGAATATATCCTGCTTGCTGGCAAAATGGTTGTAAAGCGAGCTCTCCTTGATCCCCACCGCGCGGACGATATCCCGTACCGATACGGCGTCGAACCCTTTGACGGAGAACAGAGCGAGCGCCTCCTGCAAAATCTTTTCTTTGGTGCTCATCTTGTCCGTATTCATATCTCCACTCCTTATGCATTGCTTCGTGTTAACTAACGTTCGTTAGTATCAGTATAACGAACGTTCGTTAGCATGTCAATAGTCAATTGATAAATTTATATAAGAAGGGGCTGGCCGAACGGCCAACCCCTCTGAGTAGGCAGGATGATTAAGAGAACAGGTGGAAGTTGATGAACAAGGTCGCCGCCAGCGAGGAAATCAGCGAAACCACCGTGATCTGGGTGTTGATGGAGGGGCCGGCGGTGTCCTTGAACGGATCGCCCACGGTGTCGCCGATAACGGCCGCCTTGTGCGCTTCCGAGCCCTTGCCGCCGAAATGCCCGCTCTCGATATACTTCTTGGCGTTGTCCCAGAGGCCGCCGGCGTTGGACATCATCATGGCGATCAAAAGGCCCGCTATGATGTTGCCCATCAGGTACCCGCCCACCGCCTGGACGCCGCCTATGAAGCCGACCGCCAGCGTCACGAGGATGGCCATAAGGCCGGCTGGGATCAGTTCGCGGATCGCGCCGACGGTGGCGATGTCGATGCACCTGTCGTAATCGGGCAGCACGCCGTGCTTGCCTTCCTTCAGGCCCGGAATGGTGGTGAACTGGCGATGGATCTCGGTCACCATCAGCTGCGAGTTGCGGCTGACGCCCATCATCAGCATGGCCGAGAACACGGCGGGAACCGCGGTGCCCACCAGCGCGCCGAAGAACACCAGCGGATCAAGGAGGTTAAACGTGACCTGCTGGTATTGGGAAACGATCTCCTGGAACGCGCCCAGCAGCGCGATGACGGTAAGGCCCGCCGCGCCGATCGCAAAGCCCTTGGTGATGGCCTTGACGGTGTTGCCGGCGGAATCGAGCTTATCCGTAACCTCCAGCACATCGTCGCCCATGTCGCACATTTCCGCAACGCCGCGGGCGTTGTCAACGATGGGGCCGTACGCGTCGTTTGAAATGATCATGCCCACGATGGAGAGCATGCCTACCGCCGACATCGCGATGCCGAGCATGGGATAATCCCCGCCCAGAGGCTCGCACAGCTTATAGGCCACCAGCGCCGCCACGCCGATGCCCGCCAGCGCCGGGAAGGAACTCAAAAGGCCGTAGGACATGCCCGTGAGGATCGTGAAAGCCGGGCCGTTCTGGCAGGCCGCGGCGACCTTTTCCACAGGCTTCCCCTCGTCCCCCGTAAAGAAATCGCTCGTAATGCCGATGATAACGCCCACGATCATGCCGACGATGGTGGCGCCCCAGATGCGCATCGCATCCCCGAGAGCCATGCCGAAGTCGGTGAACAGCGTCGCAAGCAGCGTCAGTACCACGAATATGCCGCAGGTGAGGTAGGTGCCGCGGTTGAGCGCCGCGCCGGGCTTGCCGGATTTGCCGATCCTTGCGAACAGCACGCCGATAATGGAAGCGAGCAGCCCCAGCGCGCCGTAGCAGAAGAGGAGATCGGCCTTGTTGAGAGACATCGCGAGGACGATCGCCGCCGCGAGGGAAGCGACGTTGGAATCAAAGAGGTCCGCGCCCATGCCGGCCACGTCGCCGACGTTATCGCCGACGTTGTCCGCGATGACGGCGGGGTTGCGCGGGTCGTCCTCAGGGATGCCCAGCTCCACCTTGCCGGTCAGGTCCGCCGCGATATCGGCGGTCTTGGTGAAGATACCGCCGCCGGCCTTTGCAAACAGCGCAAGGGAGCTCGCGCCGAAGCTGAAGCCCAGCACCACGGTGGAATCATGCGTGAGCAGGTAGATGGCCGCGGTGCCCGCGAGCGAGATGCTCACCACCGCCATGCCCATGACCGCGCCGCCGCGGAAGCCAGCCATAAAGGCGGGGCCGACGCCCTTCTTCGCGGCGATGGCCGATTTGGTATTGGCGATGGTGGCGATGCTGATGCCCACATACCCGGCCAATGCGGAAAGGACGGAGCCGCAGATATATGCGATTGCCGTCTTGACGTTGAGCATGGCGTCTCCCGTCCAGATCGGCTTGGGGAAGAACAAGATGATCAGTACCGTTACCGCGCCCACAAAGATGGTGAGAATGCGGTATTCCCTTTTCAGGAAGGTGAACGCGCCCCGGCGGATCAATTTGCCGACATGCTCCGTGCTCTTATCCGACGGCAGCTTGACGACCCATCGGTAGAAGTACGCCGCCACAAGGAGCGCAAGAACGCTGATCACAATGGAGATAACTGGCCAGTTCATGATATGCCTCCTGTTCTTTTTGTGTTGCACCGCGCCTTTTCGCAACCATCCGTTGCGGGAACGCGCAAGCAAATCGGGAAACTATGTCCGCAGCCTTATGGCCGCTTCATTTGCGTATCAAGAAAATGGTCTCTGCCCATGGTATAAGCTGAATTTATCTTTAGGCGCTGATCCAATATTTGGACTTGTAACAGGGATATATAATCCAAATCCCCACCCATAATATACTATATACGCTTTGTATGCTCTTGTCCAGCATAAATTTTGAATTTAATTTCTTTTCTTTTCACAAATGGGCGTAAAATAGCAGGGAAATTTTTGGAATTCCGCGGATATGGCATCTATTTGGGCGCCGGCTGACAACCAACAAAAAAGAAGATGACGGCCTTTTTATAGCCGTCATCAATAGCCGGGTACTAATTTCCGGTTATATGTTTTTCCTTTTATTGCGCCTGGTATTTCTGCGTTACGGCTGCTATGCTCTCCTGACGCGGGGCTTCGCCGCGCAGCAGTCCGGATAGCAGCTGCGTCTGCCGCACGGCCGCGCCGGACGGATCAACGCCCATGGCTTCGGGAAATACAAAGCGCTCGAGCAGCGCGCTTTGCTTGGTCAGAAACCCGTCGGGCACCGCGAATACTTCCATATCCGTGCGGCCGTACGTGCTAAGCTCCCTCAGCGCCGCGGAAGCGAGCGCCGTGTCTTCCGCGTATACGGCGTCCACGGCGCCGGCGACATATTTCTTGAGGCGGGCCTCCATATAACTGCCGGCGCGGTCGGGCTTCCCTTTTGCGTAAAAGATGCCCTTGCTCAGAATTTTCCCTTCCGAGATGGCCGCGCGGAATGCCTTATCCCCGGGGGAACCCTTCTTTTCCAGCAGCGCGATAAGACGCACCGGCGTATCGTGCGGCGGATAGTCAAGCGCCGCCGTAAGGGCAAGCGCCGCAGCGTCCTCGGAGGCATAGCTGATATAGGATGCGCCCTCGGGCGGCGTACGCTTATGCATATCCAGAATCGTGCAGCTCGCGCCGCCCGCGATGGCGTCCTCCACCGCGTCCAGAGAGGTATCCTCCTTTGTCAGCAGCACGAGCACGCCGCGGTATACGCCCGCCGGAACATCGGGAATGCCTTCGGGCTGATAGCGTTCGGTCAGCAGCCAGTTTTCTTCCCGCGCGGCCTGCCGCACGCCCTGTACGTACCCTTCCGCCTCCTCCTTTTCACAATCCGCCAGCAGCAGTACGGGAACGGGCGGAGGCGTTGTCGCTTCCTGACCGGAAGGAACCGGCGGCGTTCCCGCCGGCGTGGCCGGTGCGGGCGCGGCCGTAGAAACGGCGGAGGGCGCGACGGGCGCAGGCGTAGAAACGCGCTGCGGAGACGCCGTGCAGCCTCCCAGCAGCAATACTGCCGCAGCGGCGGCAAAAATACGCTTCATGATGGTATCCCTTCTATACATCGCCCCATTAGCATACCATTTTAGGCGCGGGGTTACTCACACGCCGCGCGCCGGCCGGCCGCTTCTCCACCGGTAATATCTTGAAAGGATTCCCTATGAAGGCACGCGCTTTTTCTTTGTTTTTAGCGGCTTTGCTCGTATTGACGGCGTTTCCCGCAAAAGCTTTTGCGCGCGATGAGCTAAAAAATACCGATCCGGATAAATATTACATATTGCTCGATACAAAAAACCAGGTGGTGACGGTCTTTGAACACGACGACCAGGGCGCATATACGCACATCGTGCGGCGCTTCCTTTGTTCCTCCGGCAGCACCGAACCCGACGACCCGCTTGACCCCGAGGATATCGGCACGCCCACGCCGCGCGGCAAGTGGAAGATCGGCGGCCGGGAACGGTTCGGGAAGTTCGCCAATTTTTCGGGCGAATATGCGCGCTACTGGACGCAGATCGTGGGCAGCGTATACTTCCACTCCCTTTTGTTCGGCGCGCGCAACGTCAACGCCATGAAATCCTACCCCTTCCGGCACATCGGCAAGAATGTCTCGCACGGCTGCGTCCGCCTGTATGTGGAAGACGCGAAGTGGCTCTACTATTACGCCTGCCCCGGCACGGTGGTATATGTTTCCAACAGCGAGCCCTACAACCCCAAGCTGACCCGCGCGCTCAAATCCGAGCTTTCCTTCAAGGAATACAACGCCCTGCAGAAGGGCTTCTACGACGAACAGGAGGAACCCAACCTCACGGCCTGGACGGTCAAAAAGAACGCCGATCTGCGCTCTGGCAACGGCACGAACGACCGCAGGCTCGCCAAGCTCCCGCTCGACGCGGCCGTGGAGGTGCTCCAGTACGGCGATCCCTGGTGCAAGGTGCGCTATAAAAAACGGGAGGGATATATCCGGACGGCGTATCTGACCTTCGAGGAGGGCGTCATGGAATCGACCCCGGACGCGGATATCCTGCGCAGCACGACCTACCTGCGCGCAGACCCGGTGGACGGCGCCAAGCTGCTGTTCAAGGTGCCCGCGCTGACCACCGTGCAGGTGCTCCAAAACGACGGCTCGGGCTGGGTGAAGGTGAACGTGTGGAATACCGAGGGGTATCTGCCCGCCAAATCCCTGCAAAAAGGATGGGGGCTGCTCATAAACGGCGGGTAACGGATAAATAGAAAACGGAAGGGGCGCGGCCGGCCGCGCCCCTTCCGTTGTAGAATGCCAAAAAACCATTGAAGGCTCGGCTCCTGCCGCGGCGCGGCGCGATCAGCACGAACTGTGAGGCAGTCCCCGGAGGCTTCCTTTCCGCCGCCAGCGACATGCGCGGTGGCGGCGGAAGCCTTGCGGCGCAAGGCTTTCCTTGCAGGAACAACCGCCCGTGCCGCAGGCACAGGTTGTCCCTGCAATCCTCGAAAAAGTACCGCAAGGTACTTTTTCGACAAGCTGACGCTCAGGCGCGTTCGAGCACATACTCCGCCGTGGCGACGTCGGTCACCAGCGTGTTCACATACCCGCCGCGCAGGGCGCCGAGCACGGAATCGCCCTTGTTTCTGCCGCCCGCGACGGCGATGACGCGCTTGATGCCGCGCAGGATCGAGGGATCCACGGAGATGGTCCGGCGGGCGATGCCGCTCTTGCAGATGGTTCCGTCCACCGTAAAGTAATTTGCGCAGACGTCGCCGACGGCGCCGTTCTTCCTCAGATCGTGGATGGCGTCCTCATCGTAGATGCCGTTGCCGCCCAGCTCCGGCATGCCGCCGATGCCGATCAGGCAGATATCCGTGTGCATGGCGCGGCCGAACACATCCTGAATATGGGGCTCCTCCATGAGCGCGTTTCGCAGCTCCGGCGTGCGGCAAAAGCAGGGGGCGTTGATGACATAGCCCCGGCCGCTGTATTTATCGAGCAGCTTCTGCGCGATGATGTTGGGCTGTATCTCGGAAAACGAGATGCCCGCCCCGCCCAGGAGCGTCACGATTTCCACGCCGGTGATGCGCCTGTTTTCCATGAGGTTGTCCACAAGGTATTCGAGCGTCCGTCCCCACGCGCAGCCGATCTTCATGTTGCTGCGCAGGTGCTGCTCGAACAGCCGCGCGCCCGCCCGCCCCAGCAGCTTCATCAGCTCCGCCTGGTCGTCATCGGGGCAGTCCACGATCTTTACGTCCTGCAGCTTGAACCGTTCCCGGACCTCCGACTCCAACATGGTGTTGGAGGCCGTGTTGCGTATGTCCACGATCTCTACGCGGATAATGCCCTCCTGCTTCGCCTCCTGGATAAGCCTCCCCAGCGTTACGCGGGAGATGCCCAGCATCTCCGCCACCTGCGTCTGGGTATAGTCCTTATCGTAAAGATAATGCGCAGCCTTGAGCTTGAGCAGGTACCGTTCGTCAACGCCGATGGACATGGGCGTCTTCCTCCCCCTATGATCTCGGTACGGTCTATACCCGCTTCTTGGCGGGCAGATGAATGCACCGGCCCAGCGCGTCCGTCACCGCCTCCACAAAGGCCTCGGAGAACGTCGGATGCGGATGGATGATGGAGGCCGCTTCCTCGGCGGTGATCTCCATGGCCATGAGCGCCGCGGCCTCGGTAATCATTTCCGTAGCCGGCCCGCCCACGATATGGACGCCCAGCAGCTCACCGTACTTTTTATCCACCAGCACCTTGACGAAACCGGTCGTTTCGCCCGAAGCGAGGGCGCGTGCGTTCGCCGCAAAGAAGAACTTGCCGACCGCGACGTCGTATTTTTCCTTGGCCTGTTCTTCGGTAAGGCCTACGGAGGCGGCCTCCGGGATGGTGTACAGGCAGCTCGGCACATACCTGAGATTCGCCTTTTCGTCATGCCCCAGCGCGTTGGCCGCCGCGACCTCGCCCATTTTGAAGGCGGCGTGCGCAAGCATGACGCGGCCGAATACCAGATCGCCCGCGGCGAAGATGTTGGGGATGTTCGTGCGCATGCCGTCATCGGTCACGACCTTGTTCCGTTCGGTCCTGATCTGCCCCTTCAGCTTGCCAAGGCAGCTGAGGTCGGCGAACCGGCCGATGGAAAGCAGCACCTTATCCGCCTCGATTGGCTCGTGCCCTTCCACATGCAGCGCGGGCCGCCCGCCGCGGTCCTCGATGCGCTCCACCTTTGCGGAAGTGATGAGCGATACGCCCGCGGCTTTAAGGGATTTTGCGACCGCCGCCGAAACCTCGCCGTCCAGCGTGGAGGCTACCTTGTCGAGCGCCTCGACGACCGTGACCTTGCTCCCGAACGACGAGAACGCGATGGCAAGCTCGCACCCGATAATGCCGCCGCCGATGATGGCAAGGCGCGCGGGCACCTCCGTCAGCTCCAGGATCGCGTCCGAAGTCAGAACGTTCTTATTTTCCACGCCGGGGATGGGAATCACGCCCGCTACCGATCCGCCGCAGAGGATGGCGGACTTCGCCTCATAAAGCTGCCCGCCGCACGCGATATGCGTCGCGTCCTCAAGCGCCGCCTCGCCCTTGACGACCTCGATCTTGTTGCTCTTCAAAAGGCCGGCCACGCCGTCGGTCAGCTTCCCGACCACTGCATTTTTGTATTGTACCACACTTGGCATGTCTACGGAAACGGGCCCGGATTCCATGCGGATGCCGCGCGAAGCGGCGGATTGAATCGTATGAATGGTCTCCGCCGTTTTGACATAGGTCTTGGTGGGGACGCAGCCGCGGTTGAGGCAGGTCCCCCCCACCGTGTCTTTTTCAAAAAGGATAACCTTGCCGCCAAGCTGCGCGGCGCGGATGGCCGCGACATAGCCCGCCGGCCCGCCGCCGATCACCGCAACGTCATAGATTGTGTTCGCCATCGTTTACTCCATTCTGCACCTGTTGTGAAATGCGCAGAAGGCGGCGGATTTCCACCTTCTGCGCGTGAAAAGGCGCCCAAAGCGGGCTTTAGATGATCGCGTTCAGCGGGCTCTCCAGGAGCTTGCGCAAGGTCGCAAGGAATTGCGCGGGGGGCACGCCGTCGATCAGCCGGTGGTCGAACGTGAGCGAGAAGCCCATTATCTTTTTTGCGGCGACCTGGCCGTCTTCCAGCACAAGCCGGTCGCGGATGCCGCAAACGCCCAGTATCGCGGCGTTGGGCAGGTTGATGATGGGCGTGAAGGAGGTGACGCCGTACATCCCGACATTGGTGACGGTGAATGTGGAGCCGCTGTATTCGCTTTGCAGCAGCTTGCCGTTCCTTGCGCGGGTGGAAAGGTCCTTCGCCTTTGCCGCAAGTTCCTCAAGCCCCAGCTTGTCGGCGTCCATGATCACGGGCACGATCAGCCCCTCGTCGAGCGCGACCGCCATTCCCAGGTTGACATGGCCGTGCTGGATGAAGGTATCGCCTTCGCCCATGCTGACCAGCAGCCTTTTGTGGGAGAGCAGCGCCTTGGCGACGGCCTTGAGCACAAAGTCGTTGATGCTGAGCTTTTCCTCGCGGCCGGCGTTGATGGTCTCGCGCAGCTTCAATAGCGCCGTCACGTCGGCTTCGGCGCTCTCGGTCACGGAAGGAACCAGGGACGCCTCGGCCATGTTCCTGGCGACCGCCTTGCGCATGCCCGTCATCCTTACGACCACGTCGTCCCCGGCGGCCTCGACGGCCCCCGCGCGCAGCACGTCGTCCTTGGTGATCCTGCCGCCGATGCCCGTTCCCGTGACGGCCGAAAGATCCACGCCCGTATCGGCGGCGATCCTCTTGGCGAGCGGGGTGGCGAGCGCCTTCTCTACGTCCGCGCCCACGATCTCGCCGTGCCTGCCCGAAGGCGGCACGTCCGCAAGCGCGACGCCGTTGTCCGCCGCGAGCTTTTTCGCGTAAGGCGTGGCGGGGATGCCCGCGCCGCTAAGCGGCGCTGCGGCAGCCGGTACCGCCGCCTTTGCTTCGGCGGGCGCCGCGGGAGCGGCGGCGGCCGAAGCGGGCGCGGCGCCGGCCTCGGGCAGTTTTTCGCCCGGCTCGCCGATGTAGCCGATGGTCTGGAGCACCGGAACCGTGGTGCCCGCGGGAATCAGCTGCGCAAGCAGCACGCCCGTGTAGGCGGACGGCTCCTCCATCGTGATCTTATCGGTTTCAATCTCAATAAGCGGCTCGTCCTTCACGACCGGATCGCCAATATTCTTCAGCCATCTGACGAGCACGCCTTCCTGCATATCCATGCCGTTCTTGGGCATAATGACCGGAAACGCCATCGTTGTATCCTCCCTCGTATGTTGTCGGTTACAGGATCTCGCGTACGGCGGCTTCGATGCGGTCCGCGCCGGGCAGCACACGCTTTTCCAGCTCGGGGTTGAAGGGAACGGGGCTGAACAGGCCGCCCACCCGCTTGATGGGCGCATCCAGATAATAGAACGCGTCGCTGTCCGCGATGGTGGAGACGATCTCGCCGCCAAAGCCGCCGAACTGCACCGCCTCGTGGACAATGACAACCTTCTTGGTCTTCTTCGCGGTGGCGATGATCGCGTCCGTATCCAGCGGGGAGAGCGTACGCAGATCCAGCACCTCGATCTCCTTGCCGGTTTCGGCCTTGATCTTCTCGGCAACTTCCAGGGCCATCAGCACCTGCCTGCCGTAGGTGATGATGGAAAGATCCTTGCCCTCGCGCTTGACGTCGGCGACGCCCAGGGGAACGGTGTACTCTTCGTCCGGCACCAAGCCCTTGGTGCGGTAAAGGAGCTTGGGTTCCAGGAAGATGCAGCAGTTGTTGTCGCGGACGGCGGATTTTAAGAGGCCCTTCGCGTCGTACGGCGTGGAGGGAACGATGACCTTTAAGCCCGGCACATGGCAGTACATCTGCTCGAGCGACTGGCTGTGCTGCGCCGCGGCGCCGGTGCCGCCGCCGTGCGCGGTGCGGATCACCATCGGCACGCTGACCTTGCCGCCGAACATATAGTGCATCTTGGCCGCCTGGTTGATGATCTGGTCGTAGCAGACCGCCATGAAATCGGAGAACATCAGCTCGACGATGGGGCGCATGCCCGTGATTGCGGCGCCGATGCCCGCGCCCACGTAGGCGGTTTCGGAAATAGGCGTATCCATGACCCGCTCGGGCCCGAACTCCGCGATCATGCCCTTGGATACGCCGAACGCGCCCGCGTAAACGCCGATATCCTCGCCCATGAAGAACACGTTTTCATCGCGGCGCATCTCTTCGCTCATCGCTTCATTCAGCGCGACCGCGTAGGTGATTTCTCTCATTGCCATAACGCTTCACTCCTTCCCTGTCAGTCCGAATAGACGCCGTCGAGCACGCCGGCGGGATCGGGCATGGGGCTGCTCATGCCGAATTCTACGGCTTTATCGATATCCGCCGTGGTCTTTACGTCCATTTCGTCGATTTCGGCCTCGGTGAACAGCTTGTTCTCCAGCAGGAAGTTCTTAAAGCGCAGCACGGGCATGCGCTCCTTCCACCAGCCGATCTCGTCCTTGGTGCGGTACAGGTTGCCGTCGCTCTTGGAATGGCCGGATGTGCGGTAGGTATGCTCAATCACCAGGATCGGCCCGGACTTAACGGCGTATTCCCTCGCCTTCTTTACGGTGTCGTACACCTCCAGGACGTTGTTGCCGTCGCACTCCACGCACTTCATGCCGTAACCCGCCGCGCGCTTGGAGAGATCGTGCTCGTGGGTGACCTTATCGATCGGCGTGGACATGCCGTAGGTATTGTTGATCATAATAAAGATCACGGGCAGCGCCCAGGTGGCGGCAAGGTTCATAGATTCGTGGACCGCGCCCTCGTTGGAGGCGCCGTCCCCGAAATACACGGCGCAGACACGGTCCAGGCCTTTCTTCTTCGCCGTGAGCGCCGCGCCGCAGCCGATCGGGCCGTTCGCGCCCAGGATGCCGTTCGCGCCCAGGATGCCTTTATCGAAATCGCAGATATGCATGGAGCCGCCGCGCCCGTGGTTAAAGCCCGTTTCCTTGGCCAGGATCTCGGCCATCATACGGTTGATATCGCAGCCCTTGCCGATTGCCTCGCCGTGCCCCCGGTGGGTGGCGAGCATATAATCATCCTCATGCAGCGCGTAGCCCGAGCCGATGCCCGTGGCCTCTTCGCCGATGCCCAAATGCGTGGTGCCGTAGACCATGCCCTTGCCAAAGAGCTCAAAAACCTTCTCCTCGAACTTGCGGACCGTCATCATGCCTTCCATCATGCGCCGGAGGAGCGCCTTGTCTTTCATAATGTCCGGATCGCAGGTCGTACAGGTAAAGGAGTCAAGACTGGAGTTTTCCATAAAAGCCACACCCTTTCCCGGTTTTAAGTTTACAAATGTAATTTGTGTTTGCATTTGTTCCCACAGCGTTATTCTATCAATTATCTTTCCCAAAGTCAATGCAATTTCGCGTTCAAAAGAGAAAAAGACCAGAATTTTTCAGGCTTTTTACACAAGAATGACGGAAACGAATCCGGCCGGCGGCGGGCCGCAAAGGAATCGCGGACCGCGCGCCGGCCGGGCTGTCATGTTCTATGCGTTATTCGCCGAAACCGGATTCGATCAGCGCCACAAGGGTATCCACGGCCTCCGCCTCGTCCTCGCCGACGGCGGTGATTTCCACCTCGTTGCCCTTGCAGAACCCCTGCGAAAGCAGCATGATGATGGATTTTGCGATGACGCCATCCCCATCGGCCCCTGCGCGCTTGATGGTGATCTTGGATTTGAACTTGCTGGCGCAGCCTACGAAATCGGCCGCGGGACGGGCGTGCAGCCCGCTTGCGTTCTGAACGACGACGGTTTTGGAATACATAGTTTCCTCCTGAAAAATGTAGTGCAAAATTTATAGAATGGCGCCGAGCTCCTGCTCGAGATAGGCGCGCACTTCGTCCGCCGAGCTGAGCCCGACGGCCGTCTTTGCCAATTCCTCCGCGCGGGCGATCGTAAGGCCCGAGAGCATCTTCTTGATGGGCGCCACCGAAGCGAGCCCCATACTCAGTTTGCGCATGCCCAGGCCGATCAATACGGCGGCTGCGAGCGGATCGCCGCCCAGTTCCCCGCAGATGCTGACGGATTTGCCCGCCCTCTGGAACTCCCGCACCACATAGCCCATAAGGCGGAACATGGCCGGATGGTAGCTCTGGTAGTAGCCCGATACGTTGGGGTTGAGCCTGTCGACGGCGGTCATGTACTGGCAGAGATCGTTGGAGCCGATAGAGGCGAAGTCCACCTCTTTCGCGGCCATATCCGCGATGAGCGCGATGGAGGGGATCTCCACCATGATGCCCAGCTTGTAATCGGGATTGTAAGGGATATGCGCGGCGGTAAGCTCCGCCTTGACCTCCTCCACAAACTCCTTCGCCCGGCGGATATCGTCCATGCTGCCCACCATGGGGAGCATGATCCAGAGGTTGCCGTGCACCGAAGCGCGCAGCGCCGCGCGGAGCTGGGTTTTAAAAAGCGCCGGGTGCGCAAAGCAAAGGCGCAGCGCGCGGTTGCCCAGGAACGGGTTATCCTCCTTGGGAAGCTGCATGCTGGAAAGCTGCTTGTCGCCGCCGATATCCAGCGTCCGCAGGACCACGGGGCGGCTGCCGTAAGTATTTAGCACCTTGGCGTATACCTCGAACTGCTCCTCCTCGGTGGGAAGCTGGGGCTTTCCCATGTACAGGAACTCGGTCCGGAACAGGCCGACGCCGTCGGTATGCTTGCTGCCCGCGAGCTCCTCGTCGTTGGCCGAGCCGATATTGAGGTTTACGTCGATATGCGTATGGTCCGCCGTATACGGAACGATTCCGAGATATTTTTTCGTATTCTCCATTTGGATCAGAAATTTTTCCCGTTTTTGGGAATAGAGCTCCCGTTCCTCCTCCGTGGGGTCGGCGATGACAAGCCCCTTTACCGCGTCCACGACCACGGTGCCGCCATTGTGAAAAACCTTAAGGGCGTCGGGAATGCCCAGCACTGCGGGGATCTCATAGCTGCGAGCGATGATGGCGGAATGGGAAGTGGCGCCGCCCACCTCGGTCAATATAGCGAGCACGCGCTTGCGGTTCAGCGTGGCGGTATCGGAGGGGAACAGGTCGGCGGCGACGATCACATAATCCTTGTCGAGCGCGGCAAGGTTGACCTCCTCGACGCCCGCCCAGCAGCGGAGCAGCCGGGTCCTGACATCCCGGAGGTCGGCGGCGCGCTCGCGGATGAGCTCATCCTCGATGGCGTCGAACATCTCTATATACGTATCGTATGCCTTATTCACGGCATAGTCCGGCGCAAAGCCCTCCTCCCGGATCAGCCGCTGGACTTCCTCCTCAATGGCGATATCCTCGAGAATGGCCTGGTGCGCCTCGAATATCTTTGCCTTTTCGGGATCCTCTTTCCCAAGCTGGGCGACGATGCGCTTGAGCTCTTCCCCGGCGGCCGCCTTGGCGCGCTCGTACCGCTCCAGATTTTCGGGAATCTCCTCTTTGGGGAGCCTGCATTCGCACACAACCGGCGTGAACGGCTTATAGATGAATACCTCTCCGATTGCGATCCCCGGGGATACCGGGTTCCCTTTTACCGTCATACTTTCCTCCGTCAAAATTTATTTCCGGATGCCGATCGGCCTCGCCGGTACGGGCAGCGCCGTTTTTTCTTCAATCCAGCGCCGCCACAATCAGTTCCACACCGGTACGCTCCAGCGCCTCGATGGACGCGGCGTCCAGGCCGCTGTCCATAATTAAAAAGTCCACGTCCGCGACGCCGCAGATGACGCTGAGCTTGAGTATGCCCAGCTTGCTGGAATCCGCCACCACAAAGGATTGGCTGGCGGATTCGATGATGCAGCGCTTGAGCTCGCACTCCATCAGGTTCTGCGTCGTATAGCCGACCTTGATATCGATTCCGTTCACGCCGATGAACGCCTTATCCACATGGAGACCGCGGATGGTCGTGGTGGCGATCGGCCCCATCGTGGTGAGGACCGTGCGCCGGATGTTCCCGCCGATCTGCACGACATCCAGGTGCTCGCACGGCACCAGCTCGCTGGCGATATGCAAAGCCGTCGTAATGACGGTGATGCCCTTTTTATCCCCGTCCCGCAACAGATAGGCGATTTCCTTGCAGGTTGTGGAGGCGTCGAGCAGGATCACGTCGTTATCCGAAATGAACCGGTAGGCTTCGCGCGCGACCGCACGTTTTTCGTTGACGTTGATCCTCTGCATTTCCTCCAGCGAGAGCTCCATGGCAACCTTGGTGATTTTGGAAGCGCCGCCGTGAATCCTGCGCAGCGCGCCGCGCTCCTCCAACTCCTTCAGGTCCTTGCGAATCGTCACCTCGGAGATTTCCAGCTCCCGGCTCAGGTCCGCAACATATACCCTGCCGTTTTTGTGCAGCCGCTGCAGGATCGCTTGCTTTCTCTCTTCAATCTGCCTCATGTGACCCCCATCGTCCCCTGTCTTGCATCGGCGCAGACCATGCGCTTGGCTCACTTTCGGAACGGCAGAATACGAAACCGGCGGATAAAGGCGGGCGGACGAACCGGCCGGATCAAAAAAAGCCCGGAAACGCCGTGTCGATGCGCTTCATTGCGGCAAAGTCCCAAAAACGGCGCCGCTCCCGCCTCCTGCCAAGCCGGAATCAGAAAAGGAATTTGCGGATAGAAATCAGGGCATTATATTTCGATTTCCTTTCATATTGTAACATGCCAGCCAAATCTGTCAAGGCAACCACAAGCCGAATCGGCCTTCTTTTGCAAAAAACGAAACCCCCGGCCGCGGCTTCTTGACACCCCGCCGCGCCGGCGGCTATACTGAGGTATACATCTCCAAAGGAGCGCCTTATGCCGCAGGAATTCCATGCAACCAATACGTTCGGAAACTTTCTGGCCTTTGACGACAACGCCCGTTCCCTGTTATTGATCGGGCAGCGGCGCATCGTCGGCTACGACGAGATCGCCGGCTTCCGTTATGAGGAAGAGCACGGCCCCATGGGCAAAGGCGGCATCGCCCGGGCATTTACCTCGAATTTTCTGGGCGATGCCGGGGAATACACCCTTACCGCCATGCGCATCGGGCTGACGCTGCGTGCGGGCGAGGAGCCGCTCTTTGTGGATCTCATCGTCACGCCCGTAAAATCCACCACCCTGATCTACAGAAACCTGAAAGCCACCGCGGACGCGATCCTCAAAAAGCTCGCGGAGGTAGCGCCTAAGCGGGAGGAAGACGAAACGTCCCCTTACGCGTATACGGAGGAGATCCGCCGCCTCGGCGGCCTGCGCGACGAAGGCATCATCACCGAAGAAGAATTCCAGGTAAAGAAGAAGCAGCTGCTGGGAATCTGACCGGCATACATAAAGGGGCTGTCGCGCTAAGTGCATACAATAAATCTATATTCAAGTGCACTTAGCGCGACAGCGGGTTCGGTGCCCCAAAGGGGCAAAAAAAGCGCCAGTGGCGCTTTTTTAGAACCCCGGGGTTTCGCCGTAGGCGAAACGTCCTTGCATGATGCATTGAAAATGCTTAATGCGACAGCCCCTCAGAGTGCTCCGAATTATACCTTCCTGACCACTTCGTCGGGCACCGCCGCGGTACCCTGCCCGTAATACTTGAACACGTTGACCGCCTGCTCCACCTGCGCCGGCGTTAAAAGCGCGACCGTGCCCGCCGATTTCGCGATCAGGTAGGTCTTGGCGGCTTCCTCGAGATAAACGCAGGCATACAAGGCCTCCCTGAGCGACGTGCCCACCGCCATGACGCCGTGGTGCTTCAGTATAACGGCAAGCGTGTCCCCGAGGTTGTTGACCGTCTCGATCCCCATATCCGTACTGGCCGCGGACGTGAACGGGCACACCTTGACCGGCCCCTTCGTGGCGTTGGCGAGCGTGGTGACGCATACCGGGAACTCGTCCTGCACAAGGCCGATCGCCGTCGCGTAGGGCTGATGCGTATGGATGACGCTGTTGATATCCGGGCGGTGTTTGAATACGTACAGCAGGGCGCCGGTATCGACGGAGGGCTTCCTTGCCCCCTCCTTGATGTTGCCCTCAAGATCCATAACCAGCATGTCGTCGGGCGCCATTTCGGAATAGATCATACCCGAGGGCGTTACCAGAATGTCGCCGTTGTCCATGCGCGCGCTGACGTTGCCGCCCGAAAGGGCAATCAGGCCGTACCGGTCCATCAAGAGCGCGGCATTGATGACGTCCTGCTTTTGCTTCTCAAACATAATTCCTTATTTCCTCCTGATGCGGGTTTCGGTGTAAAGCGCTATTTTTCAAAAAACGGATCGATGGGAAGTTCATCCGCGTCCGCTTTCTGCACATAGCAGGGGCGGACGTTGAACATGTTCTCCCTTCCGCGGAACTTGATGTTGGACGGGTGCACCTGCTTTTCGATCCAGTAGAGGTCGTTGATCATTTCCTCCCTGTCATGGAAGTAATAGTAATTCACCCAGTAGCGGCCGTGCTTGCCGCTCTTGTCCTCCACACGGATATAGAACTGAGCGTTCGCGAACTCGCGGATGTTAAAGGTCTTCAATTGGCCGATATGATATTTGGCTTCCCCGAAGGATACGAAAGAAACCGTTTCGTCGTCGATCACGACATCCCTGGGGTTGCTCTTGAATACGAACGTATTGAGCGCGCCGTAAACGGCGGCGCCGATTCCGAACAGATAAAGGATCTGCTTCGGGTCGAACGCGTACATCACCGCCATGCCTACTGCGAGCGCGATCATAACATATCCTATAAATACGATGCGGAACCGATACCCCTTGGGTTCATAGGAATATTTTCGCTGCATGAGTTTTCCTTTCCGTCGGCGCGGCGGCCGGTTCATAAAAAAAGAGGAAACTGCCGCCCGGGTTAAGGACGGGCGGCAGTTGTTGGGAGCAATGTTGTGTGCTCTTACGCCTGGACCGCAGCAGCTTCCTTGATGATCTTCCTGCGGTTGATAACGGCCAGCGCGATTGCGGCCACCGCGATGATGCCGATGCCGATCCAGCCCCAGTAGGACATCTTGTAGAATGCCCAGGTCAGCGGGTTGGAACCGTCGCACAAGCTGGAGAAATTGCCCTTGCCCGCATAGGACGCGGGGTTCGCCGCAACAGCCGCGTTGACGAACGCGCCCACCATATCGGTGCCGCAGTAGAACATGATGATCAGCGTAAAGAAGCCCGAAATCAGGCTGCGCAGGAAATCGCCCTTCGCGGCGGGGATGAACAGAACGAACATCCACGGAAGAACCGCCAGGTCGGCGAACGGCAGCACGCGGTTGCCGGGCAGGATCACCGCCAGCAGAACGCTGACGGGAACGAGGATCAGCGCGGAGGTCATGCAGATGGGGTGGCCGATGCCGACAGCGGAGTCAAGGCCGATATAGAGCTTGCCGCCGCCCTTGACGCGCTTCTGGATGAATTCCTGCGCCGCGTCGGAAACGGGGATCAGGCCTTCCATCAGCAGCGCCGCCATCTTCGGGATCAGCACCAAGCACGCCGCCAGGCTCATGCCCAGCTGCAGCACGGCTTTAATCTCATAGCCGCCCAGGAAGCCCAGGATGATGCCGAACACGAGGCCGATGAGGATCGGTTCGCCGAAGATGCCCAGGCGCTTCTGGATGCTTTCCATATCCACGTTGACTTTGTTCAGGCCCGGGATCTTATCGATGATCTTGCAGAACAGGTAAGCGAAAGGCACAAACGCCGTGGTGAAGCCGTGCGGCAGGGAGATGCCGGGCAGCCCGTTGTACTTTTCGAGCCCGGGGGCTGTCCAGTCGCCCAGCACCATGATAATCACCATGTTCAGGGCCGCGGCCACGACGCCCATCCACAGGCTGCCGCTTACGCTCTGCACGATGGCGCCGGTGAATGCGAAGTGCCAGTAATCCCAGATATCGACGTCCACCGTCTGCGTTGTCTTCGTAAGCAGCATGACGATATTCACGATGATGCCGATCGGGATAATGAAAGTGCCGACCTGGGAAGCGAACGCGATAGCGGCGGATGCGACCCAGCCGATATCGACCGCGTCCAGTTTCAGGCCGTACCTGGTGACCATCGACTGAACGGCCGGCGCCAGGCTGCTGCCCAGAAGACCCGTCACCAGGTTCAAGCCGATGAAGCCTACGCCGACCGTCAGGCCCGCGCGAAGAGATTTCCCGAACGGGGCGCCCAGAACCAAGCCGAAGATCAGCATGATGATGGGCATCATGACCGACACGCCCAGATCGGATATAAATTTGAATACGCTTAGAATTGCGTCTACCAAGGAAAAACCCCCCCTTATTAATGAGTTTGCCTTTTTAATCAACCCGCATATGCCGCGGCCGCTCCCAAAGCCACGGCGGTGCGGATCAGATTACGCAGATACGGCTCACTTGCCGTTGGGCCACAGGATGGCGATCACCTGATCGGCCACCTTGTCCATGCCGACGCCGGTTACCAGCGGCAGGGCGTTGACGCAGGGTGTCTTCAGAAAGCTCGGTACGGTCGTCGTATGCACGATGACGTCAAAGCCTTCGTCCTTGGACGCCAGCTCCGCGATTTTATACTGCGTCGTTCTGTAAAGCCCCTTGTAGCCCCTCTCATCCAGTATCTTTGAAAGCCTGTTTGTCGCAAGCGTGGAAGTGACCACGCCGGTACCGCAGGAAATCAGAATGTTTTTGATGTTTCCAGCCATAAGAAAAATAACCTCCCAGTTCTTTGTTGTAAGCCGCAGAGTGAAATTGCCGCGGTTGCCGTGTTATTTTATTTTTCGCAGCCTTGGATCACCTAATCTATTTACAATATTCATGCTGTTTCTTGTATATAGGCGTGTTTCGTATTAATTACGATTATTGTAGCATATGCAAATATGCTGTCAAGTGAAACTTATTAATTGCATAATTTGCATTTGTAAACCGGTTGTATCGCCCAATAACCCTGCAACATCGCCCATATTACTATTGTACGAACTCCCCCCTTCTGGTACAATGTGTTTCAGATGAAACCATAATATTTCGGTTTATGTAGGTGCTTGTCTTGGCTGCGGCATGCGTGCATGTGAACCCGCTAGGAAGCTCCCAAAATAAATTGATATATTCCCCCTTCGGTTATAAAATGGTTATTGTCTGTGGCCTCCGGCTGCGCGCGCAGCGGGCTGGATTGCGGGTATGCGCGGGCATGCGTGCGCCGGATGCTTGTTTGCGTTGTTTTTATCATAACCGGAATACAGCGGGATTATCCGGAGCAATATAATAAATGGAAATGCTGGAGGTTTTGATCATGAACGAACATGTGCCCTTTGCCGACAAGGTCCGCGAGGATCTTGTGTTGCTCAATGTGGAAGGTGAAACACGCGACGAGGTACTCTACAACATCGCCAAGGTGATCATGGACAAGGGCATCGCCAAGCCGACCTTTTACGACGCGCTCCTCGAGCGTGAAAACGCCTATCCGACGGGGCTCCCCATTGGTGAAATCAACATCGCGATCCCGCATACCTATCCGGAACATATCAACGAGGTTGCGATCACCATCGCCATTCCGAAAAAGCCCGTCGTATTTTATAACATGGGGGCACGCGATGAGGAGGTGCTGGTTTCCGTGATCGTATGCCTCACCATGCGCAAGATGGACGATAACGTCAAGCTGCTGCCCGCGCTCATGAGCTTCTTTGCCGACGAAGGCAACCTGCGCAGGCTCCTTAAATGCACCACGCCGGCTGAGGTAATGGCCTTGGTGACGGCGGAGAATTAGGGCCCGGGAATCGTTACGCCGGCGGCATTGCCGCCGGTTTTTTATGCCCTCCGTAGGTGTTCGCGCGCCGCTTGCACGCAGGCGAAGGTATTGCCGTTTTCCGCCACGTAACGGTAGCTGCGCTCCGCCCGCTCCCGGTTGCCCAGGCGCTCCTGCAGGCGCGCCAGCGCATAGTGGAGCAGCACCCTGTCGTATTCGCTGGAGGCCTTATCGATATCCTGCTCGATAGCGTCCGTATCCGAGAAGCCCTCCTTCGCGAAGATCGCCACATAATCCCTCGTCATCATACGGATATAGTCCGCAGCCGCGAAAGCGTCCTTGTTGCCCACGGTCGCGTCCGCCGTGGCCCTGAGCTTCGAGTAGAGCCTGACCGCCGCCTCCGGCTGGTTTGTCTCCGCATAGGCGATGCAGGCGTTCGCATACGCCCCGCACAGAGATATGCGCATATCGTGCGTGATCCAGTCTACCGCGGCCTCCCGCTCGGTCTCTTCAAAGAGCTCGATCGCTTTTTCAAATTCCCCGGTCGCGATATAGCCCTTGCCCAGCATATAGTTTTTCACCAGGGTGGACTGCCGGTTGCCCTTTTGGGACAACGGGGCGGCATCCGCAAAAAAGGCCTCGCTGTCGCACGCGTTCAGAAGCTTGGACGCAAGCTTCTGAAACTCTTTGTTCCCCAGCGACGCCGCGCCGGCGGAAGCCACCATCTGCGCGGCAAACAGCCCCACGATGATCCCGATCCATCGCATGACGGGATTCTGCACGACGGGGCCGTGCGGCAAAATGGGGGTGAGCACCTCTTCCCCGTTGACGATCTGTACGCGCGGCAGAAACAGCACCAATATGACAGCACAGGTAAATATAAGCAAAATGAAATAGGCAATTTTGCTTTTCCGAAACTCCATGATCATCGAGCGTTTCTCCTCATGCGCCGCATGCGCATGCATTTTTTATCAGTATAGCACACGGCGGGACGGCTGTATATCCTTACGCCCGCAAACTTGCGCCGGACGCCGGGGATTCCGGCGGAAGCGGGCAATTCCGCCCCGTATCGGGCGGCTTCCGTTTCTTGACAATCGGCGCGGAAACATGGATAATGGAAGCTGTCAAGGGAAAGCCGGCTTCGAAAGTTTTCCTTTTCATATTTCTTCCGTTTCGGCTTTTATTTGGAATCATTAACAGCAATTGATTTACAAAGGATGGGAAATGTTGTGGATAGAAATACGGCCGTTCTGGCACTTTTGGGTGGATTGCTGCTGATTGTGTACGCGGTGCGCCTGTTGCTGCAAAAGCGGAACGTGGTGAAAAACGGCGAGACGGTCAGCGCCAAGGTAACCGGCTACAACGGGAAGCACACGCTGTACCGCTTCATGCGGGGGGACAAGTCCATGACCGCCTACTCCCTCCAGCGCACGGGCAAGGACCCCAAGCGCGTGGGCACGGTGGAGAACGTGTTTTTTAACCCGCAGACGCCGCAGTATGTGGTGATTCCGGGCAGCAAGAACGTTGAGCTCAACGCGTCTTTCATGTGCCTGTTCGGCGTATTGGCCATTGCGGGCGGCCTGATCACGCTCTTCTGAACGATCGCGCGCCACGGCGCGGGGGTGGGATTGCCCCCGCTTTTTTCTGATGCTTCATATCTAATAGGAATAAATGCAGTCATCATTGTACAAAGTGCAGGGGATCCATCATACATCCTATGCGCTCTATGCGCTTCGCGCAGCGGCCCCTTGTCTTACTTCTGTACCGCTCATTTGCCGGGCGCAGTCCCCGCGCGCGGCTTCCCCAGCTTTGCGAAAAGAGGAAATGTCAGGGGCCACAACGCCCCGCCCGCGAGCATCAGCAGCAGGTTGTGCACGCCGGCGGCCACGCTTTCGTCCCCAAAAAGGGCGGCAAGGGGCGCTTCCAAAGCCCCCCGCAGCCAGAGGAGCAGTATCAGCCCGCCGATCACCTTCAGGACCTGCGCCCACCAGACGGCGCGGACGGGGAAGCGCAAAACCCGGTCGTCCAGCAGCCAGATGAGAATGAGCCCGACCATGCCGCCCATCAGCGAGAACACGCTGTCACGGCCCTGCAGATCGAACTCGGCGACATTGTTGGGCGTAACGGGCGCCAGGAGCAGGTACGCGAGCACCGCGGCGCAGACAAGCAACCCCGCCGCGCCCAGCACCGCCGCGGCGCGTTTGCCGCTGTCCGCCCAGACGAAGGCGCGCCGCATCAGCAGCAGCACAAGAAGACCCGTGGCGAGCGAAACGCCCACGTCCAGCGGCGTATGCACGCCCAGGTACATCCTTGAGAACGCTACCAGCAGTATCAGGAACGCGGCGGCAACGGTAAACCAGCGCTTTCGTATCCACAGCGCCAGCCCGCCCAGGAGCATCGCCGCGCCCTGCGTATGCCCGCTGGGGAAAGAATACCCCGTCGCCGCGGCCCGGGCGCTCTCCACAATCTGAAAGGAGGGATCCCGAACCCAGGGACGGGGCAACAGGAACACCGCCTTCAAAAGCTGATTGAGCGCGCTGCCCAGCAAGCCGAGATAAAACAGGCGGAAACCCCATTTTTTATCGACGCACCACAGCACGACGAGCCCCACCGCTATGAACACCGTTTCATCGCCCAGGTATGTCAGGTATCCCAGCGCCGTATTCCAGAACGGCGTCCGTATGGCGGCCAGCGCGCGCAAAACCTCCAAAGGCAAGCTCCTTTATGTCACTCAGTTCTCATACGAGGTCGGCGTAAAAACGGCGTCGTCGCCTTCGATGTTCCACTCCCCCGCCACGCCGCCGTGCGCCGCCCCCAGCTCCAGATGGAGCATGGTGATGCCGCAGTCCAGCATTCCGTAACCGTAATTGTTGCCGGTATTGCGCACGCGGATGTTTTCGCCCTCCACGATGTACCGCCACGGCTGGCCGTTTACGGCGGAGGGCGCGAGCCGCGCGGCTTCGAGCGCGCGCTGCTGCCACTCGGGCAGATGCTGCAGCTCCTCCTGCGAAAGGCCGGTCAGCTTATCGAGCGGGCGGCGGGGCCGCGCGGCGTAATTTTCCGCGGAAACCCCGATGGGCGTGATGCATGTGAGCAGCTCGCCTTCCCCGGGCTCCACGACGCTTTCGACCACCTTGCGGTTGTACATGCCCAGCCAGCAGGTGCCGAAATTCATCGCGGTCGCCTCCAGCACAAACGCCTCGCCCAGATACCCGACGTTTCGGTCGTCGGTATCCTCTCTTTTCAGGAACGCGGCGAACCAGCCGGTACCCCTGACGCGCCCCGCGCCCATCAGGATGGGCGCGAACGCCTTGGGTTCATGCGCGAGCACGATGCGCACCCCGCGCGCCGAAAGCTGCCCGGCCTGATTGCGCAGCGCGGCAAGCTCCTGTTCCTCGGGTTCGCCCCGATATTTACGCACCGCAAACCGCTGGCCGACTGCGGAGTGCCAGCGTTCCATCGTAAAGGCCATAAGGATTACCCCCAATCAGTATTGCGGAAAATCATGCTATACATGCAGTATACGCCTCAGATACTGTCCTGTATAGCTCCGTTGCGTATCCGCCACCTCTTCGGGCGTGCCGAAGGCGATCACCTCGCCGCCGCGGTCCCCGCCCTCGGGGCCCATATCGATGATATAATCCGCCGTCTTCATTACGTCGAGATTGTGCTCGATGACGAGCACCGAACTTCCGCCCTCGCAGAGGCGCTGCAGAATCTCCAGCAGGCGCTCCACGTCCGCCATGTGCAGCCCTGTGGTCGGCTCATCCAGAATATAGAGCGTGCGGCCGGTATCCTTGCGGGAAAGCTCGGTCGCCAGCTTGACGCGCTGCGCCTCGCCGCCCGAAAGCTGCGTGGAGGGCTGCCCCAGCTTGACGTAACCCAGCCCCACGTCGTAGAGCGTCTGCAGTTTCTTTGCGATGCGCGGGATGGGCGAAAAGAAGGCGAGCGCCTCCTCCACCGTCATTTCCAGCACGTCGTAGATGGACTTTCCCTTGTACTTGGCCTCCAGCGTCTCCCGGTTGTAGCGCTTGCCGCCGCAGACCTCGCAGGGGACGTACACGTCGGGCAAAAAGTGCATTTCGATCTTGATGATGCCGTCGCCGTGGCAGGCCTCGCACCGGCCGCCCTTGACGTTGAAGCTGAACCTGCCGTTGGTGTAGCCGCGCATCTTGGCGTCCGGCGTCATGGCGAATACCTCGCGCACGAGGTCGAACAGGCCCGTATACGTCGCCGGATTGGAACGCGGCGTGCGGCCGATGGGGCTCTGGTCGATGTCGATGATCTTGTCGAGATGCTCGATGCCGGTGATGCCGTCGCAATCGCCGGGGCGTACGCGCGCGTGGTTGAGGTCCCTGAGCAGGGTCTGCTTGACGAGCCCGTTGATCAGGCTCGACTTGCCGGAGCCCGATACCCCCGTGACGCAGGTGAACACGCCCAGCGGAATATCCACGCTTATATTCTTTAGATTATGCTCGCGGGCCCCCTGCACATGCAGCCATTTTCCGTTCAGAGGGCGCCTTTTCTTGGGGATGGGGATACTGCGCGCGCCGGAGAGATACTGGCCGGTAACGGACTCTGGGCAGGCCATGACTTCCTCCACGGTGCCGGCGACCACGATGTTCCCGCCGTGCTCCCCCGCGCCTGGGCCGACGTCCACGAGATAATCCGCTTCGCGCATGGTTTCCTCGTCGTGCTCAACGACGATGAGCGTATTGCCCAGATCCCGCATGTGCTTGAGCGTAGTCAGCAGGCGCCCGTTGTCCCGCTGGTGCAGGCCGATGCTGGGCTCGTCCAGGATATACAGCACCCCCACCAGCCCCGAACCGATCTGCGTGGCCAGCCGGATACGCTGCGCCTCGCCGCCCGAGAGCGTGCTCGCCCCGCGGGACAGCGTGAGATAATCGAGCCCCACGTCCACCAGGAAACCCAGCCGCGCGTCGAGCTCTTTGAGAATTTGCGAGGCGATGATGGTCTGCGAGGGCGAAAGCGCAAGGTGCTGCAAAAACGAGCGGGCCTCCAGCACCGTGGCGTCGGACAGCGCGGAGATGCTCCTCTCCCCCACCGTGACCGCCAGGCTTTCCGGCTTGAGCCGCTTGCCGTGGCAGGCGGGGCAGAGCGTATCCGTCATATACGCCTCGATCTCCTGCTTGGCGTAATCGCTCTGCGTCTCCTTGTAGCGGCGCTCCAGATTGTTGACGATGCCCTCGAAGGGGGCGTCGAACGTACCCGCGCCGAACTCCTTGGTATACACGATGTGCAGCTTTTCCTTGCCGGTCCCGTAAAGGATGGCGTCGAGCGCCTTCCTGGGCAGATCCCTGACCGGCGTATTGAGCGAGAACCCGTACATCTCGGACAGCGCCCTGAAGTACATGTAGGCGATGCTCTCGTGGGCGTCGCTGTGCCAGCCCGATACGCTGATAGCCCCCTGCTCCAGCGAGAGCGAGGGATCGGGGATCACGAGGTCGGGATCGACTTTAAGGAGCGTACCCAGGCCCGTACATGTCGAGCACGCGCCGAAGGGATTGTTGAAAGAGAACATGCGGGGGGTGAGCTCCTCCATGCTGATGCCGCAATCCGGGCAGGCGTAGTTCTGGGAAAACAGCATGGGTTCGCCGCCCTGCACATCCACGAGCGCCAGATTTCCGGCGAGCGCGAACGCGGTCTCGATGGAATCCGTCAGGCGGCTGTCGATGCCGGGCTTGATCACGAGACGGTCGACGATCGCCTCGACGGTATGCTTGTATTTTTTATCGAGCGCCGGCACGTCGCCGATGTCGTACTGCGTGCCGTCCACCCGCACGCGGACGTATCCGTCCCGCCGGAGCTGATCGAGGAGCTTCTGATGCTCCCCCTTCCTTGCCCGCACGCAGGGCGCCATAACCTGTATGCGCGTGCCCTCGGGAAGCGCAAGCACCTGGTCCACCACCTGGTCGATGGATTGGCGCGAAATGGGCTTGCCGCAGTTGGGGCAATGCGGAACGCCGCAGCGGGCGTACAAAAGGCGGAGATAGTCGTGGATCTCCGTCACGGTGCCAACGGTGGAACGCGGGTTATGGCTGGTGCTCTTCTGGTCGATGGAGATGGCCGGGGAAAGCCCGTCTATCGAATCCACATCCGGCTTTTCCATCTGCCCCAGAAACTGGCGCGCGTAGGCCGAAAGGCTCTCCACGTACCGCCGCTGCCCTTCGGCGTAGATGGTATCGAACGCGAGCGAGGACTTGCCCGAACCTGAGAGCCCCGTCATGACGATGAGCTTGTTGCGCGGCAGCGCGAGCGTCACATTTTTGAGATTGTGCTCCCGCGCGCCCTTGATAACGATTGAATCCTGCATGCCTTTCTTATCCTCTGTATAAACTCTTGACCGGCGCACCCCGGGATAAACCAATGAAATAATAAATGAACAATGAAGAATGAACAATGAACAATTGTTGTAAAAACTCCTGACGGAGTTTTTTTGAACCAATGAGCGGGGAATGTGGAGCGTCCCTCAACGGACCATTCCCGCCATTCAGAGAAATCCTTCAAGGATTTCTTCCTGAATTGTTCATTGTTCGCCGTTCATTATTCATTGCGCCCGCAGGGCGCTCCGCTACTTCCGCGTTCTCCCCCGCGCGGGCTTCCGGCTGCCGACGGTGCCGGGGGCGGGTTTGTAGGGTGCCGCCACGGTCTCGCCCTGCAGGGCGCGCAATTCGTCGCGGAGCTTTGCCGCGGCCTCGAACTCCAGCGCCTGCGCGGCCTCGCGCATCTGCTCGGTCAGGATTTCGATGCGCTTCTCCTTATCCTCCGCGGAAAGATGCTCGCCCTTATTTGTAACCTTGGCGGAGATCTCCAACACATCATGCACGGCTTTCACGACGCTGCGCGGCGTGATGCCGTGTTCTTCGTTGAACGCCTGCTGCTTGGCGCGGCGGCGGTTGGTTTCGTCGATGGCGCGCCGCATGGAGGGCGTGACGACGTCCGCGTAAAGGGTGACGCGGCCCTCGACGTTGCGCGCGGCGCGGCCGATGGTCTGTATCAGCGAGGTATCCGAGCGCAGGAAGCCCTCCTTGTCCGCGTCGAGGATGCAAACGAGGCCGACCTCGGGAAGATCCAGCCCCTCGCGCAGGAGGTTGATGCCCACCAATACGTCGAACTCGCCCAGGCGCAGCGCGCGGATGATCTCCATGCGCTCGATGGTCTCGATGTCGCTGTGCATGTACCGCACGCGCACGCCCATGCCGTCGAGGTACTCGGTCAGGTTTTCGGCCATGCGTTTGGTGAGCGTGGTGATCAGCGTCCGGAAACCCCTGTCCGCCACCGCGCGCACCTCGCCCAGGATATCGTCCACCTGCCCCCGCACCGGCCGCACCGAGATCTCGGGGTCCACCAGCCCCGTGGGGCGTATGATCTGCTCCGCTACCTGCGCGGCGCGCGAGAGCTCGTACTCCCCCGGCGTCGCCGAGACGCAAACGACCTGGTGGATCCTGTCTTCAAACTCCTCGAAGCGCAAAGGCCGGTTATCGAACGCCGAAGGGATGCGGAAGCCGTATTCCACAAGGTTTTCCTTGCGGGCGCGGTCCCCCCGGTACATGCCGCGCACTTGGGGAAGCGTGACGTGGCTTTCATCCACGAACAGCAAAAAATCTTCCGGAAAATAATCCAGCAGCGTAAAAGGCGGCTGCCCGGGCTTGCGCCCGTCAAAATAGCGGGAGTAATTCTCGATGCCGCTGCAATAACCCAGCTCCCGCATCATTTCCATATCGTACTGCGTGCGCTGCTCCAGCCGCTGCGCCTCCACGAGCTTGTCCTGCGCCTTGAGCTCCTTCACGCGCGCATAGAGATCGGCCTCGATCTCCTGCATGGCGGCGTTGAGCTTTTCGCGGCTGGTGGCGTAGTGGGACGCGGGGAACACCGCGACATGTGCCCGGTCCAGCAGGATTTCGCCCGTGACGACGTTGACTTCGCTGATGCGGTCGATCTCGTCCCCGAAAAACTCCACCCGCAGCGCCTTTTCGGACCAGTTCATGGGGAAGATCTCCAGCACGTCCCCCCGCGCCCGGAATGTGCCGCGCGCGAAGTCGAAGTCGTTGCGCTGGTACTGGATATCCACCAGCCTTCGCATGACCTCGTCCCGCTCGATCTGCATGCCGCGCCTGAGGGAGATGGAGAGGCGCATGTACTCCTCGGGATCGCCCAGCGCGTAGATGCAGGAGACCGACGCCACGATAATGACGTCCCGCCGCTCGTTGAGCGCGCAGGTCGCGCTGTGGCGGAGCTTATCGATCTCGTCGTTGACGGTGGAGACCTTCTCGATGTAGGTATCCGACGAGGCGATGTACGCCTCTGGCTGGTAGTAATCGTAATAGCTTACGAAATACTCCACGGCGCTGTCCGGAAAAAACTCCTTGAACTCGGCGCAGAGCTGCGCCGCCAGGGTTTTGTTGTGCGCCAATACGAGCGTGGGCTTCTGCACGCGCTCGATCACTTTCGCCATGGTAAACGTCTTGCCGCTGCCCGTTACCCCCAGGAGCACCTGGAGCTTGTCGCCCCGCAGGACGCCCTCCGCCAGCGCATCGATGGCCTGCGGCTGGTCCCCCTGCGGCTCAAACGGCGCGACAGCCTTGAATTCGTTCATATGTAATATTCAGCCCTGCAGCGCAGATGGAACTTGAACCCATCTGCCAAATCCTATCCTACCGTGTAATCCACCGAAACCGTGCCCGTACGGTGCGCCCGGATAAAGGCGCGTGCCGCCTCATGGGCCGGGTGGGTATCGTATGCGCTTAGGCCGGCGAAATCGTCGAATGTCGCGATCAGCACCAGATCGAACGCGCGTTCCGAAGGAAGCTCGTTGAGCCCCACCTCCATGGTTTTCAGCGTGGGCACCACGCCCAAAAGCGCGCGCAGCATGGCCGCGGCCTCCGCCGCGTCGGCCTGATCCGCAAATTTCTGGCATACGACATGCCTGACCATTGGGATACCCCCTTTTCATTCCATCATCCTTTTTATTGTAACAGAAACCGCGGAAAAGGGAAACCACTTTATACGAATATTTGTTTCTTTCCGCCGGATGACAGCCTGCTTTCTCCGACGCCGGGCAATCGCTGGGAGCCCTGCCAGCAAGCCCCGGTTGCCCCGCCTTACAGGATATGGTATGGTATATATGGCTTGTAACAATGGCCGTATACGCTGCAATAACCGATATTGCGGCGAATACCCGGAGGTAACGCATGACGGCGGCTTTTATTTTCTGCGCGGGCATCATCCCGGTCGTTCCGCTGGTCGGCGTAAACATCTTTCACCGCCGCAAGGACAAGGTACGAAAGAATGTTTGCATCGGCTTGTTTGTGCTGCAGCTTTTGCTCAGCCTCCTCTATGTGCTTACCTGGCTGAGGACGCATTAAAAGAGAACACGTATCCGTGTTTCATGGCCTGACGGCCGCGGGATTCCGCCGCCGTCAGGCTTTTTTCGTCCGTTTTCCCCTCCTTTTGGAACCGGTATTGACACGGCCGGCGCTCTGCGCAATAATACCTAGGGAAATCCAAACTTGTTCATCGTGCGCAAGGGTGCGCCGGGCTTCTTTCTTTCGGCGAATCCAATTTTGCTCCGCATATGGCGCTGCCGTCTTTTTGGAGTGCGGCAAAACGGGCGGACGCATCAAACAGGAGGGGAACAATGAGCGGGGAACTGAAAAAGAAGTATGGTCTGATGACCGCCGTGGCGATGGTGGTCGGCATCGTGATCGGCAGCGGCGTATTCTTCAAGGCCGAAAAGATCCTGACCGCGACGGGCGGAGACCTTCCCCTGGGGATACTGGCGTGGATCATCGGGGGGCTGATCATGATCGTCTGCGCCTACACGTTCGCCACGATGGCCGCAAAGTATGAGTATGTCAACGGCCTGGTGGATTACGCGGATGTGACGGTGGGGAAAACCTACGGCTACTACATCGGCTGGTTCATGGCTACCATCTATTATCCCACCCTGACGTCGGTGCTGGCCTGGGTGTCGGCGCGTTATACCTGCGTACTGCTGGGCTTTGGCATCACGGGCGGGGAATGTATGGTCATCGCCTGCTTCTTCCTGGTGGCAAGCTACGCCCTGAACGCGCTCTCGCCCGTGCTGGCGGGCAAGTTTCAGGTGTCCACCACCGTTATCAAGCTGGTGCCGCTCGCGCTTATGGCGGTGGTCGGCACCGTGGTGGGCCTGACCAACGGCATGACGGTACAGAATTTCACAACCGTCGTCACGCCGGTGGACAAGAGCTCCGCGCTCTTTACCGCGGTCGTCGCCACGGCCTTCGCCTACGAGGGCTGGATCGTCGCCACGAGCATCAACGCCGAACTGAAGGACGCCAAGAAGAACCTGCCCCGTGCGCTGCTCATCGGCACCCTGGTGGTGATGGCGGTCTATATCCTCTACTATATCGGCCTCGCGGGCGGCATTTCCAACGCCCAGATGATGCAGGACGGCCAACAGGGCGCGAAGACCGCCTTTGAAACGATTTTCTCCCGCGCGGGCGGCACGCTGCTGTTCGTGTTCGTGGTCATTTCCTGCCTGGGCACGCTCAACGGCCTGATGCTGGGCTGCACGCGCGGCATGTATACGCTCTCCGCGCGCGGCCTGGGCCCCAAGCCCGCCATCTTCCGGCAGGTGGACAGCGTCTCCAACATGCCCACCAACTCCTCCATCTTCGGCCTGCTGCTGTGCGGCTTCTGGCTGCTGTATTTCTACGGCGCAGAGCTGACGGAAACGTCCTGGTTCGGCCCGGTAACCTTCGATTCCTCCGAGCTTCCGATCGTAACGATCTACGCCATGTACATCCCGATCTTTCTGATGCTGATGCGCAAGGAAAGGGACCTTACGCCCCTCAAGCGGTACGTGATGCCGTCGCTTGCCATCGCGGGCTCCGTTTTCATGATAATCGCGGCGATCTTCGCGCACAAGATGGCAGTCGTCTGGTACCTGCTGGTATTCGCGATCATCATGGCCATCGGCAGCTTCTACAGCACGCCCAAGAAAGATTAACCGTCCAGAAGATGTAAAGGAGCCGTCCTGGCGGGCGGCTCCTTTCTTTTGTACATAGGAGGTTGTTCTTCTTTTGTTACGCTATACGATCTGTACCAGGGTAAGATCCGCCTGCACGGCGCCGGTGCCGAAGCTGACGGTAGCGCCGGTGCTGTTGACCAGCGAGAAGGTCACAGGCGCGGTTGCGACCGTAATGAGCGCGTTGCCCACCAACTGCGTCGTAACAACCGGCGCGGGTGTCGTCGCGGGGAAGAAGCCGCCGTCGGACGTCTCGATAGCGAAGGTAATGTTGATCTCAGCGCCTGCGCCATCGGTGCTTACCCACCAATTCACGTAGTAGGTACCCGGATCCGTAATGGTGAACACGCCGGTCGCACTCGAGTACGCCACGTTGGGGCTGACACTGTTCAGGCTGGTGTCGAACAGCACGTTCGCGCCATTCGCTACTGTGCCGCCAGAGCTGCCCTGGAGCTGTACCTGCAGGCCGGAAAGCGCGCCGGTTGCGCCGGAGGGGCCGGTGGGGCCAGTTGCGCCAGCGGGGCCGGCAGGACCGGTGGGACCGGTTGCACCGGTTGCACCCGTCGCGCCGGTGGGGCCGGCAGGGCCAGTGGGACCAGTTGCGCCGGTTGCGCCCGTCGCGCCAGTTGCGCCGGTGGGGCCGGCAGGACCAGTGGGACCAGTTGCGCCCGTCGCGCCGGTTGCGCCGGTTGCGCCGGTTGCGCCAGTTGCGCCGGTTGCGCCCGTCGCGCCCGTTGCGCCCGTCGCGCCGGTTGCGCCGGTGGGGCCGGCAGGACCAGTGGGACCAGTTGCGCCGGTTGCGCCGGTTGCGCCGGTTGCGCCCGTCGCGCCCGTTGCGCCCGTTGCGCCCGTCGCGCCGGTGGAGCCGTATCCATCCGCACAACAAAGCCGCATACCGTACAAGCAGCGGCGCATAGCCTGTTGATAGGGTAAACATACGGGGTGGACGGATGACCGGATCAACAGATACGGGGGAAGAACGGGGCCGGAATACGGAAGCTCCGGCAGCCGCGATGCCGCCGGGACCGGCCCCTGCGAGGCCGGATGGCGTGCGCGAGCTTCTGTATGAAGGTATGCGCGTCCGTCTGCGCTTTGAAGCGAACGGCCGCGCGCTCCGCGACGTGCTCCTGGACTATTTTGACGGGCTGCGGGAAAATTGACCTTGCGCGCCCGAACGGAGGCTTGTATGGCAGAATCGGGGATGGATCCGCAGGGCAAGCCTCTTTGGAACGCCGCGCTGTATATCCGTCTTTCCAGGGAAGACGGCAATGACGTGAGCTTCAGCGTGCAGCATCAGCGGCAGCGGCTGCTGGGATACCTGGCCGCGCACGAAGGGGAATTCGTACTGGCCGGCGTCTATACGGACGACGGATATACCGGCACCGACTCCAACCGCGCCGGATTAACGCGCATGCTCGCGGATATCCGGGCGAAGCGCGTGAACTGCGTGATCGTGAAAGACCCTTCGCGGCTCTCCAGGAATTATCTGGAGGCGGGCGGATATATGGAACAGCTCTTTGTGGAGCTGGACGTGCGCTTCATCTCGCTGGAGCTTCCCGCGCTGGACAGTTTCCTGCATCCCGAGGGAATGAACAGCATTCTTGTACCCATTCTCAACGTCGTGAACGACGATTTCTGCCGGCAGACCTCCATCAAGGTGCGCGGCGTATTCAACATGAAGCGCGCGGCCGGGGAATTCATAGGCGCGTTCGCGCCCTACGGTTACCGGAAGGAGCCGGGCGGGCACAGTCTTCTGGTCGACGAGGAGGCGGCCGTGGTGGTGCGGGACATCTACCGCTGGTATGTGCGGGACGGGCTGAGCAAGGCGGGCATCGTGAAGCGGCTCAACGAGCTCGGCATACAAAACCCCGCGGCGTATAAAGAGCGGCAGGGGCTCAAATACCGCAACCCCCGCGCGCAGGGCGACGGGTTGTGGTCCTGCGGCACGGTCTCGCGGCTGCTGCAGAACCCGGTTTATATCGGGCACATGGTGCAGGGGCGCAGCCGTATCAAAAGCTACAAGGTGCACAAGCAGGTCAGCGTTCCGCGGGAGGAATGGTTCGTGGTGGAGGATACGCACGCACCCATCATCGACCGGGCGACCTTCGGCCGCGCGCAGCATCTGCAGGCGTGCCGGGCAAAGGCGGCGCAGGGGAACTCCAGGCTGTATCCGCTCTCCGGCTTCGTACGCTGCTTCGACTGCAAAAAGGCGATGACGCGCCGTACGGCGCGGGGACACGTCTATTACGCGTGCAGGACGCACGCCGAGAAATCCAGGTCGGCCTGTGCCCGGCACGCCATCCGGCTCGAAAAGCTGGAAGGAGCGATCCTTGCCGCCATCCAGTCGCTCTGCGCGTTCTTCCCGCCGCCGGAAGCCGTAACGGGCGGCACCGTACGCGGGCCGGGGAGCGCCGACCGCGCCGCGGCGGCGGCCGGCCGCAAGCGCAGGGAGCTTGATAAAATCGCGGATATGACGCAATCCCTGTATCCCGATTGGAAGAACGGCGACATTACCCGCGAGGAATACCAGGCCTTGAAGGCCAGATTTTCCGAGCAGGCCGACCGGCTGAGGGAGGAGGTCCGGCTTCTTGAGGAGCGGCGGGGGCCGGAATCCGCGCCCGCCGCCCCGGCGCCGCATATCTGTGAATACCTGGAGAGCGGGAACATCCGCTCCCTCAGCCGCGGGCTGATGGCGGCGCTTGTAAAAACCGTATATGTGCATCAGGACGGCGGCATCACCATCGATTTTTGCTTCGCTGACCCCTTCCCCGCCCCTGAAACAGCCTATCCACCTTTTTAATATTTACATTCTCTATCCATCGCCCTATAATTGTCTATATGCCAATAGGGAGGTTTTCCTTTGCCCTATCACACAAAAGCAGCGGCAAAGCCGCGAAAGCGCCAGGCCATCGACAGCGAGTTCTTCACGCGCATCTATGTCGTCGTGATGTTCGCCATATTTCCGCTTTACCTGAATGCCGAGAAATATATCCATCTGACACAGCACAAGGCGAAATTCTTTTTTGTTTTCACCATACTGTTTCTGATGTCGCTGCCCATTCTCTACCTGGCCCGTTTCGACGGCAAAAAGAAGCTCAGCGGCAAGACCCCTCCGCTAAAGCTCGCGTTCGAAGAATGGGCGCTGATCGGGTATCTGCTCGTGACGCTGCTTGCCGCCATTTTCACGCCCTATCCCGAGTTCGTATTCTGGGGATACACCGAGCGGTATGACGGACTGATGACGATCTTGCTCTACGGCGGCATATTTTTCGCGGTTTCACGCTATTACAATCCCCGCGAGCTTGACTTTTTGCTGTTCGCCATTTCCTCGATGCTGGTGAGCGCCATCGGCATCCTGCAGTATTATGGGGTGGACCCCTTCGCGCTGTTCCCGTATGACCTGCTGCCGGGCTATACGGAAAAGACGATCATATTCCGGACGACGCTGGGGAATGTCGACGTGGTGTCCTCGTATCTCTCGGTGACCATTGCGCTCTTCGGCATGCTGTTCGTCAAGTATCCGGGCAAATACCGCCCATGGTACCTTGCCGCGGCCGCGCTGAACACCTATATGCTGATGGTCGGCGGCGCGGAAGCGGGCATGGCGGGCGTGCTCGCGGCGTTTGTCATCGCGATCCCCTACGTGATGGAACGGTATCAGGAGGCGGGGCGGCTGCTCTTTTTGGGGTTTGTCTGCGCTCTGACGGTCTTCCTTTTTAACCTTACGAACGAGCCGGCGCTTTCCGCGAAGGTATTGCAGAGCCGCTGGCTGATGCTGTCATTGCTGCTGCTCGCCTTAAGCGGCGTCGTATTCTTTGCGGGACCCCGCGTCAAACTGCATTGGAAAGCGTCCGCGCTGCGCATCACGGGGATTGTGCTCATCGTGATCCTTCTGCTGGGGGGCCTGGCCGTAATCGAGGTGCTGGGAAGCGCCCAAACGGGCGGCACCCTGTACGATGCGCGGCAGATCCTGCACGGCACGCTCCCCGACGAAGCCGGCAGCTACCGCGGATATGTCTGGAAAAATGCTTTCACGCTGCTCCGGGAGCGGACGCCCGCCGACCAGTGGCTGATCGGTTCGGGGCCGGATACGTTCGTCAACCGGTTTGAACCCTTCCGCGCCGAAACGATGGCGAAATTCAACCAGTATTACGACAAGGCGCACAACGAGTACCTGCAGATTTTGTTCTGCCAAGGTATCCTCGGGCTGGCCGCCTATCTCCTGTTCCTTGTGGGGCTGTTCCGCAAGGCGGCAGTGAGGGCCTTTTCCGACCCATTGCTCTTCGCGTGCAGCATCGCATGCCTGAGTTACCTGGTGCAGGCCTTCTTCAGCATCAGCCTGCCGATCACGGCCCCGCTGCTGTGGATCCTGCTGGGCGTCGTGCATCTGCTGTGCCGGCCCAAACAGGCGGGGGCGGGCGGCAAGGCGCCCCGCGCCTGAACCTCCGGAGGACGGATGAACAAGAATTTCGGAAAAACTATACAAATGCTGGTTCTGCTCGCCGATGTGGCGATGCTTGTCGTCGTATTCCTGATCTGGTGGTCGACGCTCTATAATCCTTCGCTGCCCATACCGTTTTTCCGGCGCGGCAATTACGTGCTGTATGTGATTTACGCGGTCCTTATGACCGTATTCATCATATTGATGAAGGGCGACCGCGTAGGCACCATGCGCGTGACCGAGCTCGTGCTTTCGCAGCTGATCGCGATCCTGCTGGTCAATATCATTACCTACTTCCAAATATCGCTGCTCAACTACAGAATGATGCCGGTAGGCAGCCTCGCGCTGATGACGCTGGTGCAATTCCTGGTGACAAGCGTTTGGGCTTTTATCTCCAACCGCATATTCTATAAGGTTTTCGGGCCGCAGAAGATGGTAATGATTTACGACGATCCTGGAAGGCTTGCCGTAGCTGTAAAGCTCAACGCCATCCGCGAGCGCTATCGCATCGCCTGCTATACGGAAGCGGGCAGCGATGCGGAAAAAATCGAGACCGTAATCGATGCATATCAATCGGTTCTGCTTTGCGTCGCGGACCCCGTGATGCAGGACAAGCTGGTCCAGTATTGCTACCAGAACCAAAAGCGTCTGTACTTTTTCCCCAGCATTACGGATGTGATCAAGAACGGCGCCGAACGCGTCCACTCGGTGGATTCCCCGCTCCTGCTCTGCCGCAACGGCAGGCTTTCCACCGAGGAGCGTATATGGAAGCGGCTGATGGATATTGTGCTGTCCTCTTTGGGCATACTTGTGCTTTCCCCCGCAATGCTCCTGGCCGCGCTTTCGATCTGGCTCTATGACAGGAAAAACGCAATCTACACCCAGCCCCGCCTGACAAAGGATGGCAAGGTGTTTCAAACCTACAAATTCCGCTCCATGGTCGTGGACGCCGAAAAAGACGGCGTACGCCTGGCGACCACGGCAGACGAGCGTATCACGCCCGTAGGGCGGGTGCTGCGCAAGTACCGCATCGACGAGATTCCGCAGCTGTTCAACGTGCTGAAGGGGGATATGTCCATGGTGGGCCCGCGCCCCGAACGGCCCGAGATCGCCGCCGAGTACGAGCGCACCCTCCCCGCCTTCCGGTACCGCCTCAACGTCAAGGCGGGGCTCACGGGCAATGCACAGGTGTACGGCAACTATGACACCTCCTCGGAAGATAAGCTGCTGATGGACCTGATGTATATCGAAAACTATTCGTTTCTGCATGACCTGAGCCTGCTGTTCCAGACGCTGCGCATCGTACTCACGCCCAGCAAGGCGGAAGGTTTTTCTGTTCCGCCCGAATTTACCGGGAATCCGCTCCCGCAGGATACCGCGGAGCAGAAGTCGCTGGAATCTCAATAACATTTCTTTTATTCTCTTTCTATGTAAGATTGTGCAAATGAAAACGGCTCCGTCGGGCCGGTGGGGCCTGTAGCGCCCGTAGCGCCGGTAGCGCCTGCGGGGCCTTGCGGACCGATGGGACCCTGCGGACCGATGGGACCTTGCGGGCCGATGGGGCCCTGCGGACCGATGGGGCCTTGAGCGCCGGTAGCGCCTGCGGGACCCTGCGGACCCTGCGGACCTTGCGGGCCGATGGGGCCCTGCGGACCAATGGGACCTTGCGGGCCTTGCGGACCGATGGGGCCTTGAGCGCCGGTAGCGCCAGCGGGACCCTGCGGGCCTTGCGGGCCGATGGGGCCCTGCGGACCGGTAGAGCCGGTCGCGCCTGTAGCGCCTGCGGGACCCTGCGGGCCTTGCGGACCGATGGGGCCCTGCGGACCAATGGGACCTTGCGGGCCTTGCGGACCGATGGGGCCTTGAGCGCCGGTAGCGCCAGCGGGGCCCTGCGGGCCGATGGGACCCTGCGGGCCGATAGGACCTTGCGGACCGATGGGGCCCTGCGGACCGATGGGGCCCTGCGGGCCGATGGGGCCTTGCGGGCCGATGGGACCAGCCGGGCCGGTGGGACCCGTGGAACCCGCTATACCCTGCGGGCCAATGGGGCCCTGGATACCCTGCGGACCTTGCGGACCGGTAGCGCCGGTCGCTCCTGTAGCGCCAGTCGCGCCGGTGAGACCCTGGATGCCCTGCGGACCCTGCGGACCGGTAGCGCCGGTCGCGCCGGTCGCGCCGGTCGCCCCTGTAGCGCCAGTCGCGCCAGTAGGACCCTGGATACCCTGCGGACCCTGCGGACCGGTAGCGCCGGTCGCGCCGGCGGAACCCGGGATGCCCTGCGGACCGATAGGACCCGGGATACCCTGCGGGCCCATAGGACCAATAGGGCCGATGGGCCCAATGGGACCAGGTATGCCCATCGGGCCTCTCGGGCCTACGGGGCCGCGCGGACCCGGAGGCCCTACGCAGCACCTGTTGCAGCCGCAACCGCCATTCCAGCCGTTGCTGCCATAACCCCCGTATCTATTCGAGTTATTGCACCACATATTTCTACTCATGAGCTGCCTCCTTGTTTGCATTGCTGGCTGAACGGCTGTACATTGCAGCCGGATGCAACAACATAGCGCTGTTGCACTGCCATATACATGTGATGGTTGTAGTAATATATATATGCCCCTGTACCGGATTGTGTTCAATCACAGCGTCCGCCCGCAGCCGTTGGGCGAAAAAAGCGCGCGGCATCCTGCGTGAGCAGAATGCCGCAAAATGCCGGTTCCCGGGTATACGGAAAAACGGAGGCGGCATGCTATGGAGGAGCCGGGAAAGGAGGATGCGATGCGCATTGCCGCAATGCAGGTGGAATTGCATGCGTTTTGGGTGCATTCCCTGAAAGAAAAACGGATGGAAGTCAGGAGCCTGGAGGCGAAGCTGCGGAATAAATTCAACGTTTCGGTCGCCGAAGTGGCGGAGCAGGATATCCATCAGCGTATCGCGCTCGGTATTGCGGCCATAGCGGCCGATTCCGCGCAGGCGGACAGCATTCTGGACCACGTGCTCAATTTTATCGAGGACAATACCGAGGCGCAGGTTCTCAGCGTCGAGCGCATATTCTATTGAATTTACGAAAAACAAGCCCCGCCGAAGGCGGGGCGCAAAAGGCCGTATGTATGAATGAGAGGATCCCTTTTATGTACTCCAATGGGATTCATTCAATCGCTTGCTCCGTACCGCTCTCATGAGGACAGACGGCGGAACAGGATGCCCGCGCCGGTCTCGTCGATGGCGTCAAGCTCTCTGACGCTGCGCAGCACATGCTCGCAGGCAAGGGCGTGAAAATTGTTCTCCTCAAACAGGTTGGCCAGGCAGAGCAGCACCTCTTTTGCATCGATATAGTTGAGCGCGCGCTGAAGCGTATCGAACAGGGCGAACGCGCGGCATTTGAGCAGGATGCCGAACGCCTCCGTCAGAAATGCGAGCTCCGCCCTGCCTTCGTCTTCAAAATGCGGATCCTCCGGCGTTTCGCCGCGCCGGATGGCGATAAGCAGTTTTGCCGCCTCCCCCGCGTGCTTGCCGCCGTATGCCGTTATGCGGCGCAGCGCCTCCCCGGCGAGGGGTTCATCCTCCGTTTGCAGCGCCAGTATGAGCAGCAGCATGGCGCTGTGCAGCGGAACGCCCCTGAGAATGCGCCCCGCTTCCCCGGGCGCGGCGCTCGCCGCAAGCAGAGTTTCGCGTGCGGAGCCCCGCTCGCCCATGCACAGCAGCGTCTTTCCGCGCACATAGGCGATCTCCGCCTCGCGTCCTTCGGTATCCGTGATGCCTTCCAGAGAATGGAGCGCCTGCGGATACAGCCCCTCCCCCGCCAGGATATCCGCGCCCACGAGCGCGTTGGGGCAGTACCCGGGGTCCGCAAAGCAGGCGAAGAGCTTCTTTTCCACCTCATCCCTGTCCTCGTACAAGCCGCTGAACGCCTTGCCCAGCCGATACAGCGCCGCGTACAGGTCGGGCTTGAAGGAAAGCGCCGCCGTCTCATACTTGGCGGCGCGCGCGAAGTCCTCCAGTTCCAGATACAGCCCGCCCAGCTCAAAGGCCGCGCGGAACGTCCCGCAGCCGGGCAAAAGCTCCAGCGCCGAAGGGGGAGCGCCCATCTGCAGGCAGGCCTCGAAGGAATCGATCGCCAGCGTATACCGCTTTTGCCGGTGCAGAATGTCTCCCCGCAGAAACTCGAGATCGGTGCAGCGCGGATACTGCCGGAGCCCCTGTGCGATCACGCGCAGCGCCGCGTCCTGATCGCGCAGCGCCGAGTGGCAGCTTGCCATGCGGAAAAACAGGTGCGGCGCGAATGCGATGCGGCGGTTTTCAAGCTTCTCCAGCGATTGCCGGTAGTACGAAAGCGCCGTGCGGTGATCCTGCAGGGCAAGGTATTCGTTGCCGAGGTTGAACAGCGTAAAGGGCTCGCCGGGATGGTCCCTGAGCTGTTTTTCCAGGATCGGCATGTTGCGCTTCCGCTTGTCCTTGCGCCGCACGACGTCGTCGAGATAGCCGAAATGGTGCACCGTCACGTCGAGCGCGGCAAAGCGCGGCGCGATATCGGCGGCCTCGTCGCAGGTGATCTGCTCGTGGATGTCCCCGTGGAAATAGTAACCCGCATGGTTGCGGATCAGCCGCATAGCGGTGTGGAGGCTGTACTGATCGGGCGAGTATTTCCCGGTATAGTTGCGCACGCGGACATGCGCGCCGTCAAGGGAGGTCGTCCGGACAAATGCGAGCAAGGCGGGCTTGCTCGCTTCATCCAGAGTCTCATCGGCGTCGAGCAGCAGCAGCCACTCGCTCTGTGCCTGCCGCATGGCGAAGTTGCGGGCGTTCGCGAAGCTGTCGTCCCAGGCGTACCGCAGGACGCGCGCGCCCAGTTCCTCGGCTATAGCGGCCGTTCGGTCCGCCGAGCCGGTATCCACAACAACGATTTCCTGCGCGATATCGCGCACGCTTTTGATGCACTGCCCGATGCAGTCTTCCTCATCCTTTGCGATCATGCACAGGCAAAGGCTCGTTTCCTGCCCCACCATTCCTCCCCCTTCATACGGCGATCTTACATCTGCCCGACATAATACGCGTCGAACGTAGCGGCGCTCGCAGCGTCGTACTCCAGCCGCGCGTACATGCCGTACTTGCTGATGGCGATGATGAGCTTATCGCCCGCGTCAACAGGCAAATTGTCGTTATCCACATCATATGCGTAGAGCGCGTCGGTTGGCGCAGGGCTCACCTGCAGGGAAATCGTGAAGGGGCTGGTGCCGTTGTTGTATACGAAGAAGGACCCCGTCGTAACCTGCGAAATATCGGTATCGGCGAACACGATCCCCGTGCCGGTGACGCCGTTCAGTGTGGTGTTGGAACCGGTAACGGTATGGCCCGCGACCGTCATGTCGCCCGCAACCGTCAGGGACGTGTTCGTAACTTCCACACTGCCCGCGACCGTCAGCGATGTGTTGCCGACCGCAACCGTCAGGGACGTGTTCGTAACTTCCACGCTGCCCGCAACCGTCAGGGATGTGTTCGTAACTTCCACGCTGCCCGCGACCGTCAGGGACGTATTCGTAACTTCTATGCCGCCCGCGACCGTCAGGGAAACATTATCCACCAGCGTATGGAGCTGGCTGGATACCGTATTAAAAACCAGATTGTTCATATGTTTTTCCTTTCTGAGTACCGTTTTGATATGCAAAAAGCAGCGCCGCCGGCCCCCGGGGCTACCTCATGTTCTGCATCTGGAAGTAGAGCCGGGCGCTTCCGCCCGGAGGGCCGGTCAGCACCACGCGCATATATTTGGAGAATATATAGGGAACCAGGTATCCCATTTGGCCGCCTGCAAGCTCCAGGCGCTGAGGATCGTCCAGAAAATCGCAGCCGTTGGGGCTGTTTTGGATATACGCCACAACCGGGCCGCCGCCGGCATTTCTCACGAACGCCGTAACCGTTTTTGCGTCCATGGTGGGAAATACGCCCGAATACAGGGGATCCGTCCCCAGGCGCATCGTCAGCGTATATTCACAAAAACCGTGCTGCGCCGCCGCGTTCTCCGCACGGCAGTTTCGGCAGCACTGCCTGCTGTTCATGCCTGTTCACCTCATTCAAAGTAAGCTCCGCGTACGGCCCGGCCGCTGCCGGCCGCTTCCAAACCCTCTTGCAACCATATATATGCCGTCACATCCGCGATGTGTGCGGCGTCACCATACGGCCCTCGCGCAGCATACATTAGAGCAAAGGAGAATTCCGCGCGCGGTACGAAAGGGACCCACATGAACCTGCTCCCCTCGAACAACGGCCCGCTCCCGGCGGCCATATACGGCGCGGCGTCCGCGGGGGCGCACATCCCCATGCGCGTTGACGCCCAGGGAAACGCGGTCCTCTCCGTGAACGCCACACAGACGGTTTCGGCCGGCTCCCTGGATATCCGCTCCCTGAGCGCGCTTTTGGACATTGCCGCGATCACGGCTGCGGATTTCGATATCCGTCCCCTGTCGGGAGCGCGGGACTCGGTGCTGCTGCCTTCGAACGGATTTTACGTCACATCGGCCAGCGCGGCGCTGATTTTAGGGGGCACCGTGGTGCTTACCGTAGATACCGCGCCCTATGCGAGCAGCGCGTTCCTCGTGCGCGCGGATGCGATCTCCCTGCTGACGACGGCGTATCTCCAGCTCGCGCCCGCCGATACGGCCGGCTTTTACACCACCGACAGCTCGCAGTCCGGCCTGCTGCTGGGGGGCGTTTATTTGTTTGCGCCAAGCGTCCCGCTGCGGTATATGCGCATCTACGCCACGGGCGTGGGTTCGCAGCTGACCGCCTGGCATGTCGGGCAGATCTGAGGAAGGAGCGTGTAACGTGAACGCACTCGTATTCAACAACCACGCCCGGCGGCTGAGCGCCGCGATCTACGGCAGCTACAACCAGACGCCGGTGCCCGTCGCCACGGACAGCGGCGGGAATTTTGTATTCTCCCCCTCCAGCCTCATCACCGTAACGGCGTCCAACCTGGATATCCGGAACCTGACCGGCTCCCGGGACACCGTCAACGTGACCGCGGTGGATTTTGATATACGCAGTTTGAGCGGCACGCAGGATTCCATCGCCGTCAGCGCGAAGGGCTTTACGGAGGCGCAGGTTACAGAGACCGTCGCCGCCAACTCAACGGCCTACCTGCTGACGAGGGAAATCGCCCCCTATTCCCAGAACAGCTATTTTCTGCGCAACGCCAGCGGCGCCGGCTCCATCACGGTGACGCTGCAGATCGCCCCCGCCGACGACGGCAATTATTACGTTTCCTCCGCCGCTTCCGCCGTATCGGCTGGCAGCAACTACCTTGCGGCCGTGGCGACCCTGATGCGTTTTGCGCGCCTCAGGGTGGACACCGGGGGTACGGCGGCCGGCGTCGTCGCGTATTATAACGGAAGAGCCTAGTCACCAAAGCGCCGTTTACACAATATTTTGATAGTATCCGGCGCCAAAGGAGGCAAGGCGCATGCAGCGCACCACATTTCTCATCCGCGGCAAGGACCCGCGCAACGCGTACCTGGCAAAGCTGCTGCAGGCCGACGGCTATCACGTCATCTTGCAGGAACCTATGCCGGATTATGAGGCGAGAGCGGCTATTCTGCCGGTACCCACAGTGCTTGTACTGGAGCTCAATACGCCCGTGCCGAGTTTGCACGCGGCGCTGGAAAGCCTGCAGCCCGGCTCGGCGTGCGTCGCGGGACGCGCCGGCGCCGCGGAGCTGAAGTTCGCGGCAAACAAGGGCGTATTCTATTTCAACCTGCTCGACGACGACGCGTTCTGCATCCGCAACGCGATCCCCACGGCGGAGGGAACGCTTTCCATCGCCATCGAAAACACGTCCTATACTATCCACAGCGCCCGTCTGACGGTGCTGGGCTACGGCAGGGTCGGCAAAGCGGTCGCGCGGCTGTTCCGCGCCTGCGGGTGCGCGGTAAGCGTCGTTTCCCGCGAGGATGCGGAGCTTGCCTGGGCCTATGCGAACGGCTGCCGCGCCGTAAACCTGCGGGAGCTTCCGGACGCCCTGGACGGGGCGGATATCGTGGTCAACACCGTGCCGGCGCGGCTTCTCACCGCCGATATGCTCTCCCGCGTCAAGAAGGACGCGCTGCTGATCGAGGTCGCCACGGGTACCGAAAACATCGACCTTGCGGCGGCCGACGCACTGGGCCTGACCGTCATCAAGGCGGGCTCGCTGCCCGGCAACACCGCGCCCGCCACCGCGGCGCTCTACATGAAGGACGCCATACTGGATTGCCTGAAAAACAGAGGTGAGTTCACGCTTGAATAATGTACGGATCGGATATGCCCTGACGGGCTCTTTTTGTACGCTTGATGACGCGCTCCTCGCGATGGAGCGTCTGGCGGAGACCGGGGCGCAGATCGTCCCCATCGTTTCCTTTGCCGTCGGCAGCACCGATACGCGCTTCGGCACGGCGAAAAGCTTCCGGGAACGCATAGAGGCGATCGCAGGCAGAGCGCCCATCGCGGCCATTGCCGACGCGGAGCCCATCGGCCCCCAGAAACTGCTCGACGTGCTGGTGGTTTCCCCATGCACCGGCAATACGCTCGCCAAGCTCGCGAACGCCGTGACGGATACCCCCGTCACGATGGCCGTGAAGGCACACCTGCGCAACAAACGGCCGGTGGTGCTCGCCATTTCCACCAACGACGGGCTTTCGGCCAACGCCAAGAACCTCGGCATTCTGCTCAACGCGCGATACGTCTACTTCGTACCGTTCGGACAGGATAACCCGGCGCAGAAAAGCAACTCTCTGACGGCCGATTATACCCTGATCCCCGCGGCCGTGGAACACGCGCTGGCCGGGGAGCAGATGCAGCCCCTATTGCTCAGAGGGTAAGATTACCCATTATATGAAGCGGCGGGGTCTCCCCCGCCGCTTCAGACCGTCGACAAACCCCCTCCGGGGTTCGTCGACGGTTTTTTCATGCAGGCCCGGCGTAGCAGGCCTGCATGAAAGGTGTCCAAGCTGACGCACATGTCGTCAGCTTGGACGGATTTTATTGTGTTTCCTAAGTTTTTTGGCTTCAGCGGGACGACGGAGCGTCCCGCTATGCAACTCCTGCTTACGTTCTTGCATAATAAAAGCTGTCCCGAGACTTTGTCAGCACTCTGAAGCGGCGGGGTCTCCCCCGCCGCTTCGCGTTCGCAAGCTATTCCATTTTTCTTTTGCTTCTTTTCTTTTTCAAGAAAAGAAGTATCAAATCTTTACAGTTCCGTCTGAACGCCGTATTCCCTCATCCAAAGCTCGAACTGCAGCAGATACGCGATGAGCTGCGGCCCCGTCATGAGCTGGCCGAACCACGGCCGCCCGAAGGAGCGCCCCTGCGTCGAAATCAGGCTGCGCACGGCGTCCATATCCAGCACTTCGGCGATGCGGCAATCCTCTGCGTTCACAAAGCCCTCCATCGCGTCGCATACCGCCGTGACGTACTGGGGATGGAACGTCTTGGGATAGGGGCTCTTTTTTCGCCAGAGCACATCGTCGGGCATTAGGCCGGTCAGCGCGAGACGCAACAGGCCTTTTTCGCGTCCGTCGTAAAAAAGCATGTCGCGCGGGATGTTGAACGCGTACTCCACCAGTCGGTAATCCGCAAACGGCACGCGGACCTCGAGGCTGTTCGCCATGCTCATCCGGTCCTTGCGGGTAAGGAGCGTGTTCATGAACCACTTGATATTCAAGTAGAACATCTGCCGGAAGGCTCTTTCTTCCTCGGAGTCATCGGAAAGCCCCGGCACCTTTGCGAGCGTTTCGTCGTACCGGCGCTGCACGTATTCGGGCAGGCCGATCCCCTTCAGCGCGGGCCCGAGCAGTGCGTCCCGCTCCTTCACCGCGCCCGACCAGGGGAATGTGCCCGCGTAGGCAAGGTCTTTGCGCACATACCACGGGTAGCCGCCGAATACCTCGTCCGCGCACTCCCCCGAAAGCGCGACGGTCGCCCCTTTGCGCACCTCGCGGCAGAACAGGAGCAGGGAGGAATCGATATCCGCCATGCCGGGCAGATCGTTGGCGCGTACGGCGTCGTAGAGGGCGTCGGCCAGTGTCTTGTTGTTGAGTATCACGCGGTGATGGACGCTGCCTATGAACCCGGCCATACGGTCCACCCACGCGTCGTCGGGCGCGGGCTGAAAATCGTTTGCCTGGTAGAACCCGCTGTTCCCCTCGTATTCCACCGAATAGGTATTGAGCGTTTGCCCCTGCCTGCGGAATTCTTCGGCGGCGATAGCGGAGATGGCGCTGCTGTCCAGCCCCCCCGAAAGGAAGGTACACACCGGCACGTCCGCGACGAGCTGGCGTTTTACGGCGTCCAGCAGCAGATAGCGGATATGGGCCGCGGTGTCTTTTACGTTTTCGGCGTGGGGTTCGGGCTTCAGGAGCCAGTATTCTTTTACAGCCGTTCCTTCCCGGGTAAAAAGCAGCAGATGTGCGGCGGGAAGCTGATAGACGTTTTTGAACACGCCGCTCTCCGGCGCATGGGCGGGGCCAAGGCCCATCACCTCGCAGACGCCGTCGCTGTCGATCACGGGACGCACGCCGGGGTGCGCGAGCAGCGCCTTCAACTCGGACGCGAAAAGCAGCGACGAACCCACGAACGTATAATAAAGCGGCTTCACGCCCAGCGGATCGCGGCAGAGCAGCAGCGTTTCCCTTTCCGCGTCCCAGATGCCGAAGCTGAATATGCCGTTGAGCTTTTCGGCGCAGGCGGTGCCCCATGCGATGTATGCGCACAGGAGCACCTCGGTATCCGAATAGGCGTTGAACGCAAAGCCGAGCGCCAGCAGCTCCCGACGCAGTTCTTCGGTGTTATAGAGCTCCCCGTTATAGACGATGGTATAGGTTTTCCCGCCGACGGTGCGCTGCATGGGCTGCGCGCCGCCCTCGGGGTCCACCACGACCAGCCTGCGGTGCCCCAGCAGCGCGTGCTCGGCCGCATAAAAGCCCGAATCGTCGGGCCCGCGGTGGCTGAGTGTTTCCGTCATGCGCCGCACGACGGGCGCGTCGTCCAAAATCGTCCGCTCAAAATCGACCAAACCGACAATACCGCACATATTTCTCTCCCGATCCAAAGCTTGATAAGATTACTTTGCTCTTACTGTCTCATCATATGCTTGGGGGAAAGGAAATGGGAAACCGGCGGCCGCGCATGGCGTCCGGGCTCAATGCAGGCCGATGTATTCCTGAAGCTGCGCGTGCCATGCCGCGGTATCGTAGATTTGCGGCCTCGTGCTTTCGCCGAAAAGAAGGTCCACCAGATACCGCGGCGTTTTGCCGCCGATGTGCATCGCCTTGATGCAGGATACGCAGTATACGGCAACATCCTGGCAGGGCATGGAATCCGCCCGTGCCTTCATCCGCGCGTGGACCTCCGGGAGCGGCAGCGCGGGATAAAAATCGTCGCCGCAGCAAACGATGCGCGCGCTGTGGAGTTCCGTTTCCACAACCTCGATGCGCATCTTATCCAATAGGCTTCTCACCGCCCGGTGGACCTGCGGCTTGTCGCGCACGGGGCAGGCGTCCTGCACCGACATCTTGGCGCCCCGGTAGTCCGGGAACGGGAAACCCAGCCTGTCCAGCACCTCCCACAGGGAAACGGTGGATATTCCTTCATATAAATTTCCAAATCGCCTGTCGCACCCGGCGCAGACGTTGATAATCAGGGCCCCCGCCTCCAGCTGCGGATCGTGCCGGCAGCAGACGGTATGCGGCTTTACCTCGCCGTAGTTTTTGTTCAGGAAGTCCAGCAGGCGGACCTGCGCGCCGGGTTTATAGATGCTCAGCGCACAGCCGGGATTGAAATATACCATTGTCTTCCCCCCGTTACCCGTCGTACCGGACGATGGCGAGCCGCATCCTGCCGCCGCAGACCATGCCCTCGTCCTCCGCCGTGCCGCCGGTGAGGTCTACAGTATACATAGAGGGTTTGCCCGTGCGGATCACCTCGTAGGCCGCCTGGATCGCCTCCCCCTCGCTGCACCCGCCGCCGATGCTGCCGGCGATGCGCCCGTCGGGCCAGACGAGCATCTTGGCCCCCGCGCCGCGCGGCGTGGAGCCTTTGGCGTCAAGGACCGTGGCGACGGCGAACGGAACATCCCGCGCGTCCCGAAGAACCGCGAGCACCTCCCTGTCCAGCTCGGGCCAGGCCTCTTTATTGAGCGTGCGCTTGTAAAGGATGGCCTCCGCAAGTATGGAAACCGCGATCTCGGCGGGCGTGACCGCGCCGATCTTCAGGCCGATGGGCGCGCAGACGCGGTCGAGAAGCGCCTGCTCCACGCCTTCTTCCAGCAGCGCATCCCTGACCGTGCGAACGCGGTTCTTGGAGCCGATCATGCCGACGTAGGCGGTCTCGTGCCGGAGCGCCTCCCGCAGGCAGAACATGTCGTGCCGGTGGCCGCGCGTGATCACGACGACGAAGCAGTACCGGTTGAGCGCAAGGGACTTCAAAGCGTTCTCAAACGAATCGCAGATTACGCGCGAGGCCCTGGGGAAGCGTTCAGTGTTGGCAAAAGCCGGGCGGTCGTCCACTACCGTGACGGAGAAGCCGCAGGAGGCGGCGAACTCGGTAAGCGGCAGCGCGATATGCCCCCCGCCCAGCACGATCAGCCGGGGCTCGGGCACATACGGCTCGGCGAACGCCGTGCCCTCCGGCGTATCCAGCACCCGGAGCGCGTTTTCGCGGTGCGCCTGCCGCGCCAACTCCGCAAGGGGGTCCCCCGTCCCGCATTCCAGCGTCTCCTCGCGGAAGAGGCGCTGCTCCTGCGCCGTCTCCTTTAATACGTTCACGAGCACGGACCGTTTGCCCGCCTCAAGATTTTCCCATAGCTCCTCATATACCCGCCGCATGCAACCACCATCCTTTATCCTGCTTGTATGGTAGCGCAAGGCGGGAGGGGTTGTCAATCAATGCCCCCTTCCCGGAGGAGGCAAAACAAAAAAGCCCGGGCGAACCCGGGCGAAGTCACTGATAAATTCTGCGGCAATTCCCGCATGCTTGCTTACTGTTCCTGGAACAGCGGCGTGGAGAGGTAACGCTCGCCGGTATCCGGCAGGATCGCGACGATCACTTTGCCCTCGTTCTCGGGCCGCTTGGCAAGCTGCGTCGCCGCAAAGAGCGCCGCGCCCGAGGAGATGCCCACGAGCAACCCTTCGGTTGCAGCGAGCGCGCGGCCGGTCGCGAACGCTTCCTCGTTCTTGACCTTGATGATCTCGTCATAAATGGAGGTGTTGAGTACCTGGGGAACGAAGCCCGCGCCGATGCCCTGGATCTTATGCGAGCCCGACCTGCCTTCCGAAAGCACCGGGGAGTCGAACGGCTCGACCGCGACGACCTTGACGCCCGGCTTCTTGGATTTGAGGAACTCGCCCGCGCCCGTGATGGTGCCGCCCGTGCCGACGCCCGCGACCAGGATATCCACCTTGCCGTCGGTATCATCCCAGATTTCGGGGCCGGTGGTCGCCTTATGGATGGCGGGGTTGGCCGGGTTGTCAAACTGGCCGGGAATAAAGGAATTGGGTGTCTCCGCCGCAAGCTCGTTCGCCTTTGCGATGGCGCCCTTCATGCCCTTGGCGCCCTCGGTGAGCACCAGCTCGGCGCCGTAAGCCTTAAGAAGGTTCCTGCGCTCCACGCTCATGGTTTCCGGCATGGTAAGGATGATGCGGTACCCGCGCGCCGCCGCGACCGAGGCGAGGCCGATGCCCGTGTTGCCGCTGGTGGGTTCGATGATAACGGAGCCGGGCTTGAGCTGCCCCTTCTGCTCGGCATCCTCGACCATCGCCTTGGCGATACGGTCCTTGACGCTCCCCGCGGGATTTTGATACTCCAGCTTGCCTACGATAACCGCCTTGACGTCGTTTTTCTTATTGTAGTTGCCAAGTTCCAGAAGCGGAGTGTTTCCGATCAGGTCCGTAAGGCTCTTATAAATCTTTGACATACACAAACCTCCCATCAAAATCAGAATTTCATATCTGTTTACTATGTTATACATATAATACCGTGCTTGTTCCCTTTTGTCAAGGAGTTTTTCAAAATTTTTCTACTTTATGCCGACTGCTTTACGCCGGCAATTGCCGGACTTGACAGCGCCGCCATTCTTCCTTATCATGATTTTCATATCGCCTTAGTATGGAAGACGGTTTCCCTAAAAGGCTCATAGCCAGTATGCGCCGCACGGCGCGTGCAAATACAAGAGAATAATAAAAAGGGGGATGAAGGATGGACATCGAGACGCTGTGTATTCACGCAGACGGCAAGAATTATGAAGGAACGGGCGCGGTCAGCATGCCCATCTATCAGACCGCCACGTTTGCGCATCCCGGCGTGGGCGCAAGCACGGGCTACGATTACTCCCGCGTGCAGAATCCCACGCGCGAGCATCTGGAAAAAACCGTCGCCGTTCTGGAGCATGGAAGCGACGCGCTGGCGTTTTCGAGCGGCATGGCGGCGATTGCGCTGATGATGGAGCTGTTTTCTCCCGGCGACCATATCCTTGCCTCCGACGATCTCTACGGCGGCTCCGTGCGGCTGTTCCGCTCCATTTCCGAAAAGAACGGCCTTCTCTGCGAACTGATCGATACCAGCGACCTTGCGGAGTTAGCGGCACACCTGCGTCCCAATACGAAGGCGGTGTTCATCGAAACCCCTACCAACCCCATGATGCAGGTGACGGATATCGCGGCGGTTTCCGCCCTTACGAAGCCGCGCGGCATCCTGCTGATCGTGGACAATACGTTCCTGACCCCGTATTTCCAGCAGCCCCTGCTCTTAGGCGCGGATATCGTGACGCATAGCGGTACGAAATACTTGGGCGGGCACAACGATACTTTGGCGGGCTTCCTTGTGACAAACGACGCCGCGATTTCGGAAAGGCTGCGTTTCCTTTATAAAACGGTGGGCACATGCCTTTCCCCGTTCGACAGCTTCCTGGTCGCCCGCGGAATCAAGACGCTGGCCGTCCGTATGGAGCGGCAGCAGGAGACCGCGCGGCGCATCGCCTCCTGGCTGCTTGCGCAGCCCTGTGTGGAGCGCGTATACTATGTGGGCTTGCCCGACCATCCCGGCTATGAGATTTCCCGGCGGCAGGCGAGCGGCTCCGGCGCGATGATCTCCTTCAGGGTGAAAGACGCAGAGACGGCGCGCCGCATACTCGAGCGCGTGAAGCTCATCCAATACGCGGAAAGTCTGGGCGGCGTGGAATCGCTCGTCACCTACCCCATGCTCCAGACGCATGCCGACGTACCCGAGGAGGAGCGGCTCAGAAAAGGAATCGACGGCTGCCTGCTTCGCCTTTCGGTGGGCCTTGAAAGCGCGGCCGATCTGATCGCCGATCTGAGCCAGGCAATGGAGGAATAAGAATGCCCTTCGATTTTGACCGGCATATCGAACGCCGGAATACGGATTCCCTGAAGTATGATTTTGCCGCGCGGCGCAACAAGCCGGCGGACATTCTGCCGCTGTGGGTGGCGGATATGGATTTTCGCACCCCTCCGGCCGTCGTAGAGGCGCTCGTCGCCCGCGCCGAGCACGGCATCTTCGGGTATTCGGATTCCGGGGACGCGTATTTCGCCGCCGTAGAGGGCTGGTTTTCCCGCCGGTTCGGCTTTGCGGTCCGGCCCGAGTGGCTGGTGAAAACGCCGGGCGTGGTGTTTGCCATAAGCTGCGCCGTGCGCGCGTTCACGGAACCCGGCGACGCGGTGCTCATCCAGCAGCCGGTATACTACCCGTTTACCGAGGCCGTACAGAGCAACCGGCGCAAGCTCGTCGTAAACGAGCTGGTCTGCCGGGACGGCGCGTACTCCATCGATTTTGCGGGCTTTGAGCGTCAGATAAAGGAGAACGGCGTAAAGGCCTTTATCCTGTGCTCGCCCCACAACCCCGTGGGCCGGGTCTGGACGCGGGAGGAGCTCACGCGCCTGGGCGAAATCTGCCTCCGGCACGGTGTCCTCGTAATTTCCGACGAGATCCACGCCGATTTCACCTACCCCGGCCATACGCACACAATCTTTCCCAATATCGCTCCCGCCTTTGCGGACAACTGCGTGCTCTGCACCGCGCCGACGAAGACGTTTAACCTCGCAGGGCTGCAGATCTCCAACATCTTTATCCCCAATAAGGCGCTCCGGCACAAATTCAAGCAGGAATTGACCCGCGTGGGCTACAGCCAGGTAAACGTCATGGGTATGGACGCCTGCCGGGCCGCCTACGCCGAAGGGGAGCAGTGGCTCGGGGAGCTGCGCGTCTACCTGCTGCAAAACCTGATCTTTCTGCGCGAATACGTAAGGGACCACATGCCGGGCGTGCGTCTTGTGGAACCCGAGGGAACCTACCTCGTCTGGCTGGATTTCCGCGCGCTGGGCCTCGCGGGCCAAGCGCTCGACGACCTCGTCGTTTATAAAGCGGGGCTGTGGCTGGATGCGGGCGAAATATTCGGCGCGGGCGGCGCGGGCTTCCAGCGCCTGAACATCGCGTGCCCGCGCGCCGCGCTGGAACGGGCGCTCGCTAAGCTCGCCGGCGCGCTGCGGGAACGGGAAAGATAGAAGCGATTTCGTACAAACAGCAAATCGTAAAAGGCCGTCCGTTCATGCGGGCGGCCTTTGGCTGTGCCAGCTCAGTTTTCCGCTTCCTCTGCCTTCCATGTTCTGAAAAGCCCCGCGATGACCTGCTCGATGGGCGTCTTTTTGATTTCCACGGAGCTGACGTGCTCCATCTGGGACAATTGCCCCAGCAGCGCCTGGATGGGCGTCTCCGTCAGATCCGCCTCGAACTCGAACACCCCGTTTTCCGCGAACACCAGCCGCGCGTTGTGCATGCGGGGCGCGAACCCGTCCTCCATGGCGAGCACGATCCGCGTCAGGTTTCCCGTGATATCCCTAAGGCCGCCGAAGCCGCCGTCGTAAGCGATCTTGCCGCCCGATATCATCAGGATGCGCTGCGCCATCTCCTCAAGGTCGTCCATATCGTGGCTGGTCACCACGATGGTGACGCCGTCCTCGCGGTTGATCCGCTTGAGAAACTCGATCATCTGGCGCTTGGCTACGACGTCGAGCCCCAGCGTCGGCTCGTCGAGCAGGATCACCTCGGGACCGTGCAGCAGCATCATCGCAAGGTCCGCCCGCATGCGCTGCCCCAGGCTCAGCTCCCGCACGTAGGTCTTCAGGAGGCCGCCGATGTCCAGGAGCTCCACCGCCATCGCGAGGTTGCGCCCGTATACCTCCTTCGGGATATCCCACACCACGCGCTTCCACTCGAAGCTTTGCGAAACCGGATGATCCCACCACAGCTCGGTGCGGTTGCCGAAGAGGATGCCCAGGCGCCTCATCAGCCGGATGCGGTCGCGGTCGGGGGACATGCCCAGCACCGAGAGCTCCCCCTGATTGGGCAGCAGCATCCCCGCGAGGAGCTTCATGGTGGTGCTCTTCCCCGCGCCGTTCGGGCCCGCATAGGCGACGAACTCTCCTTCGCCGATCCGGAAGGAAACGTCGTCGAGCGCGGTGACGATGCGCTTCTCCGGCTTGACGAGGTTCCGAAAAAGCCCCCTGCCTGCGTTTTCGCGCTGCCACTGGGTGAATATCTTGGTCACATGCGAAAGCTCAACGGCGGTGTCCCTTTGCGCTGTACCGGTTGATGCCTTTTCTGACATAGTAATTCAGTCCTTTCCTGAAGAAATAGAGCGTGACCGCCCAAAGCGCGCAGCACACAAAGAGCGGCAGCAGCGGGCTTAACCCCAGCGGCGTCTTATGCAGCAGCGCAAGGGACGGGTACCATACGAGCAGGCCCGCGGGGACGGCGGTAACAAGCGCCGTCTGAACGCCGCGCGGCATGCCGGAAAGCGGGAATGTGGAGATGTAGCTGAACGCCTCGTCCACATCCGTTGCGATCTCCTCCGCCTGCACCGGCGCGTAAAACGCAGTGGCGGAAAACAGGTAGATCACGCCGAGGAGAATGCCCAGCGAAACGAACAGGCTGCCGACGAGCGCGAACACCCACCACCATGCAAGCGCGACTTGCATGCGGCTGAGCGCCGCAATCATCAGCCCGGCGCCCACAAAAATGCCGCTGCTCCCCGTAAAGGGGATGAAGCCCGCCGTCAGAAGCTGCGCGTAAAGCGGAAGGGGCTGCATGAACATATGCTCGAGCTGGCCGCGGCCGATCAGCCGGGAAACATGGCCCGTATTCCCCGAGGCGCAGAATGTCACAAACACGCCCGTGAACAGTGTGGAATAGGCGAGCATGAAGAGCACCTCCCACTCGCTCATGCCGCCGATGCCCTTGAACCGCCACGCCAGCAGGAACACGCCCGAAACCGAGGCGATGTTGGAAACCGCGTCCGCCAGGATGGACAGGGCGGCGTAGGCCTTATCCCTTAGGAGCCACGCCAGGTCCATTCTGGCGTAAACGCCGTAAAGCGCCAGAAGCCGCCGCAGCGTGACGCGATCCTCTTTTTTATCCACCGTAGCTCACCATCTTTTCCCGGGTCTTGAAGAAGAACACATACGAAACCGGCCACAGCACGGCGTTCCAGAACAGCTGGAGCCCCACCGTCGGCAGCGGCTCCGCCGTGCCCACAAACAGGGAAAGCGCCGCCCCGCCCAGACTCCCGAAGGGTTGCAGCTCCAGCACGCGCTCCAGGCCGAAGGGCATCACGCGGAAAGGGATCACCGCGCCCGAAAGCAGCAGCGTGAGCGCCATGCGCAGCATGTAGACGAGCCAGGCCATGTTCCGCAGGCGGATCGTGAAGCAGGCGAATATGAAATCGATCGCGAATCCCAGCGATACGCACAGCAGAAAGCTCGCGTAGAACCAGGGCGTCGCCGGTATCAGCCGGATGCCGAACAGCGGCGAGAGCAGCAGCATCGGCAGCGTGTACGCGGCTAGCATCGGCACCCATTCCCCTGCCGTCTGCGCGACGATCTGCCCGAATATAGGCATGGGCCGCTCAAAAAGGCTCAGCAGCTCCCCCTCGTAGGTCCAGCCTGAAAACTTGGTGCGCACGACGAGCTGCTCGGCGAACAGGGCGTTCACGTACGTGTACGTCAGCATCTGGGAAAGCGTCATGCCCGTTTCGGCGCCGCTTTCCATCAGCACCCGCCAGAGCAGCATCAGCGGAACGAGATAAATCAGTTTTACGAGTATTTTGGGCAGCAGATACAGCGCGCCTTCGTTGGTTTGGGCGCGCATGGCGATCTGGGCCGTTTTCAGGTATCGGGTCAGCATTCCCTGCTCCTTATTTGCCAGCGTCTGCATGCTTTACGGGCTTTTCGGCGCATAAAAAAGCCCTGTGCGGAACTTGTTTTTCCCGCGCAGGGCTTACGCGCGCACAGCATGCGATTACGCATGACCGGTGTGCGGTGAAGGACGCGCGGAACGGCCGCCTGCCAAAAGGGCAGACTTCTCCCCCGGCTGCATCAGAAGATACGCAACCGCGCGGGACGCCACGGCTTTAACGGACAGGCCGCCGGGGAGGACGATCATCCCTTCCTTCACATCCTTACACCACCTTTCATGCCGATTTTTCTTATCGTACCATGCTTTTGCCGCTAATGCAAGATTGGGCGTGTTTGGCGGCGGCCATTTCGCGCTTCATCCGGTCGGGAATGTTTGCTTGTTCTCCGCATAAAACCCATAAAGCGACAAATACTACTTCTACATCCAAAACTATTGGCACGGCGGAGGTTTTGATCTTGAAAGCGACAGGTATTGTAAGACGCATAGACGAACTCGGGCGCGTTGTGATCCCCAAGGAAATCCGCAGGACCCTCCGGATCAGGGAGGGCGACCCTCTGGAAATATTCACCGACCGCGAGGGCGAGGTCATCCTGAAAAAATACTCGCCGATCGGCGAGCTGAATGATTTTTCGCGCGAGTACGCGGTCGCCATCCACCAGAACTTGGGGCACATCGCCGCGATCTGCGATAAGGACGTCATCATCACGGTGGCGGGCGCAAGCAAGCGGGAGCTGATGGACAAACCCGTGCATGAGGATATCGAGCAGCTGATGCTCTCCCGCAGCAAGGTCGTGCGTTCCGCCGCCAAGGGCGAGGAAGTGCTCGCCATCACCGCCGGCGACGAGGAGAACCACCCTTACCGGGCGGAGGTCATCGTGCCGATACTGGCCGAGGGCGACGCCATCGGCGCGGTCATGATTCTTTCACGCGACGCCGACACCGTAATGGGCCCCACCGAGCTCAAGGTCGCCGAAACGGCGGCGAGCTTCATCGGCAAGCAGATGGAACAGTAAGCCGGGCTTTGTAGATTCAGGGCCGCCTTCGGGCGGCTGCAAGCCGTCGACAACCCCCTCCGGGGTTCGCCGACGGTTTTTTCTCATGTAGGCCTGGCGTAGCAGGCCTGCATGCAAGGTGTCCAAGCTGACGCACATGTCGTCAGCTTGGACGGATTTTATTGTGTTTCCTAAGTTTTGGGGCTTCAGCGGGACGACGGAGCGTCCCGCTATGCACCTTCTATTTGCGTTCCATGCGGGCCGCCGCACTTGACAGCGCCTCCCGGCATACAGTAAACTATAAAGGAAAAAGCTTTGACGGAAGAAGAGTAGCCTTGGCAAGCGAAAAGAGAGGGCAGGCCGAAAACGGCTGAAAGCCTGCCTGCGCGGCGGCAAGGGGAAGTGCGTTTCCGTAGCCTCCCGCAACAAAGGGGACACCCGAGTATTGCGGGACGTATGCCGCGTTAAGGCAATCGAGCGGGGTAAGCGGCGCTCGCTTCTTACCCAAGCAAAGTGGAACCACGGAGCACATCCGTCTTTGTAGAAAGGACGCATGTGTTTTTTTATTATGGAAAAGGCGGCGTTTTGCATGTTTGATACCTTTCGCAGCGATATCCGCTGCGTACTGGACCGCGACCCCGCGGCGCGCAACACCCTGGAGGTTTTGTTGTGCTATCCGGGGTTTCGCGCGGTGCGTTCCCACCGCAGAGCCTATTTTCTGCACAGCCACGGCATGAAGCTCCTGGCGCGCATCGTGTCCGACTGCAGCCGTTTCTTTACGGGTATCGAGATCCATCCGGGCGCAAAGATCGGCAAACGGCTCTTTATTGACCACGGCAGCGGCGTCGTCATCGGCGAAACGACGGAGATCGGCGACGACGTCACCATCTACCAGGGCGCGACGCTAGGCGGCACCGGCAAAGAAACGGGCAAACGCCACCCGACCATCGGCAACCACGTCATGATCTCCAGCGGAGCGCGCGTGCTCGGCCCCATCACCGTCGGGGATTACGCGAAGATCGGCGCGGGGGCCGTGGTATTGAAGAACGTCCCGCCCTGCGCCACGGTGGTCGGCGTTCCCGGACGGGTGGTGCGCATCTATCCCTGTCCGCTGCATACGCCCGAAAACTGCCCGTGCGATCAGCAGGAGGTCTGCGGCTGCCGGGAGGATGAAGAAGGCAACTTCTCCTATATCTGCACGCCCGAAGCCCCCGGCGGCGAAGGGGAAAAAGGCGTCGATCTCGATCAGATTCATCTGCCCGATCCCGTGGAGCTGGAGATCGCCCATCTTCGCACCAGGCTCCATGACCTGGAACAGGCCGTCGCGGCACTTCATGCACAATCCCCGCCGCAGAAAGAAAATCCGGAAGAACAGTAAAACATATATGCGCCGGTGTTGACAACGGCGCCGAAATCGCATATACTACACGAAAAGCAAAACCGGCGAGTAAGAAGAGTAAGCAAGGGGAACGTTTCCAGAGAGCCGTGCGGGTGGAAAGCGGCAGCCGGAACCTTGCCGAATGGACTTATGAGGGCAACCGAACGGGCCGCGGCCTCAGTAGTAGTTGACGGCATTCCCCTCCGTTATCTTGGGGGAAACCTGTGACGGCAGGTTTTTAAGCGGGCGCTTTCAGCGCCAAATCGGGTGGCACCGCAGAAGCAATAGGCTTTTGTCCCAATGTATTGGGACAGAGGCTTTTTTTATTGCCAAAAATATCAAAAATCGAAGGGAGAGCAACACCATGGCACGCATTCCGCATCGTTTCTACCTGACTGAGGACCAAATTCCCGAGCAGTGGTACAGCCTGCGCGCGGATATGTCCGAGCAGCCCGCGCCGCTTCTCATCCCCGGCGTCTACCGTCCGGCGGAGGAGGCGGATCTTTACCCCGTTTTCTGCGAAAAGCTCGCGCACCAGGAAATGGACGCGGCAACGCGGTATGTGGACATTCCGGGGCCCATCATGGACATGTACCGCATCTACCGTCCCTCCCCCCTCGTGCGCGCCTACGGCCTTGAGCGCGAGCTCGATACGCCCGCAAAGATATACTTCAAGTTCGAGGGCAACAACACCTCGGGCAGCCACAAGCTCAACTCCGCCATCGCGCAGGTGTACTACGCGAAGGAACAGGGACTTTCGGGCCTCACCACCGAGACGGGGGCCGGCCAGTGGGGCACGGCCCTGGCCGAGGCGTGCGCATATTTCAAGATGCCGCTCACGGTATTTATGGTGAAGGTTTCCAGCATCCAGAAGCCCTACCGCAAGGCGATCATCGAAAACTTCGGCGCGACGCTGATCCCCAGCCCCAGCGATACCACCAACGCGGGCCGCGCCATACTCGCGGCCGATCCGGACAGCAACGGCTCCCTCGGCTGCGCCATATCGGAGGCGGTGGAGAAAGCTGTGACGACGCAAGGGTACCGTTACGTGCTCGGCTCGGTGCTGAACCAGGTGCTGCTGCACCAATCCGTGATCGGCCTGGAGACGAAGACGGCGATGGATCTCTTGGGCGAGTACCCGGATATCATCATCGGCTGCGCGGGCGGCGGCAGCAACCTCGGCGGGCTGATCGCGCCCTATATGCGGGATAAGCTGCTCAAAAAGGCCGATCCGCGCATCATCGCGGTGGAGCCTGCCTCCTGCCCCTCCTTCACGCGCGGGAAGTACGCGTACGATTTCTGCGATACCGGCATGATCACGCCGCTTTCCAAGATGTATACGCTCGGCTGCACGTTCGCGCCCTCCGCCAACCACGCGGGGGGGCTAAGGTACCACGGCATGTCCCCTATCCTTTCCAAGCTCTACCACGACGGATACATGGAGGCGGTCGCGGCGGAGCAGACCCGCGTATTCGAGGCGGCCACGCTGTTCGCCCGCTGCGAAACGATCCTGCCCGCGCCCGAATCGGCGCACGCCGTCCGCGCGGCCATCGACGAGGCGCTCCGCTGCCGCGAAACGGGCGAAAAGAAGACCATCCTCTTTGGGCTTTCGGGTACGGGCTACTTCGATATGACGGCGTACATGGCTTATAACAACGGCACCATGACGGACGATATCCCTACCGACGAAGAACTGCAGCGGGGCTTCGACAAGCTGCCGCCGGTACCTGACCAACTTCGCTGCGATGCCTAAGGCATCGCAGTAAGGTATCGCCGCCGCAGGCGGCGATACCTTAGGCTCTTTTGGCAGACTATATCAGGGGGCCGCAGCACTTGACTTTCTTCCGGCAACGGGTGCATGTACTCTCAAAAAAGTGGTTCAGCCACTTTTTTACAAGCTGGGGCCCCGGCTGAAAATGCCGGGGCCTCATTGATGATGCCGCGAATTTTTTATGCCTTCAGGCGAGCGTCTTGACGGAACTGCCGGGAAGCAGCTGTCCCGCGACCATGACCTGCTCGGGCAGGGCCATCTTGGGATCCTCGATGCTGGCGATCAGGTGCCTGGCCGCTTCCCTGCCCAAGTTCCCGGTATCCTGCCGGATGGTGGTGAGCTTGGGTTGGAGCACCTGCGAAAGATAGATGCCGTCAAATCCCGCGACGCTGATATCCTCCGGAATGCGGAGGCTCATCTCCTCCAGCGCGTTTCTGCCGCCGATAAAGGAAAAATCGTCCGGGTACATGATGCAGGTGGGCGGCTCGGGCAGCGCGAGCAGCGCGCGGGTCTCCTCGGCGCTGGATTCCGGGTTGTGGTACCAGGCCGAGCGCACGTAGGACTCGGGCAGGGAAAGGTTGAGCTCCCGGCAGGTCCTGTAAAAACTGGCGATGCGCTTTTGGGTCACGGACGTATCCTCGCCGTGGATAAAGGCGATTCTGCGGTGCCCCCGCTGATAGATATAGGTCACAAGGTCTTTGACGCACTGGACGTTATCTGAAAGTATGGCGGTCTTTTCGTTGAACACATGGTCAACGGTGACGACGGGAATCTCGCTGCGCACCAGCTCCATGACGGCGGGGGCGTTGAAATCCACGCACGCGATCACGACCCCGTCGCAGGCGCGGTAGCGGCAGTGCTCCAGGTAGCTCATCTGCCCCAGATTGTTGCTGATAAAGGTGATGTCATACCCGCAGCGCTCCGCTTCCACCTTGAAGCTCTCGAGCATGGATGCAAAGTATTCGTGCGAGAGGCCGCTCTGCGTTTTATCCATAAAAAGGACGCCCAGGTTGTTGGTGCGGTTGGTCTTGAGCGCGCGGGCCGCGGCGTTGGGAAGATAGCCCATCTCCTTGGCGACGCTGCGTATATGCTTCGCCGTGCCCTCGCCGATGTCCCTGTGGCCGTTGAGGGCCTTTGACACCGTGGCGACCGAGACATTGCACCTCTGTGAGATGTCCTTAAGCGAAACCATGGGCTTTCCTCCGCAATCGATTGATGTTCCTTACTGTAACCCAATAACGGGGCAAGGGGCGGGCATATATACTTAATCGTTTTCGTGTACTATTATATATGAAATCGCCGCAGTTTACAAGCCCCGAAGCGGCGGCGCTTTGGCCCGTTTCTTTGCCGGAACAGGGCCGGCGAATCCTTTGCAAAACGGCGGTACGGGCAATCGTTTCCGGTTTACCGTCCAACTTCGGGCTTGCTTCCGCAGAAGAAATCTGTTATTGTAAGAATAGCTATTTACTGCGTTTCCAAGGCATTCTTCCGGCCATTTCCACAAGGAATCCATCGTATTACGGCGCACGGGCTTACTCCACAAAATAGGCCCGCGAACGCTTAAAAAAAGGAGGTATCTGCTATCCGCAGCGGCTTGCGGTGCGGCAGTGTGGAGACCTGCCGTAATACCGCCGCGATTCTGCTTCGCGGCGGCGAGGCGGACAGCTAGCGGAACGCTGTGTCCGTCAAAGCCGGGTCACATGGCAAACGTCACGCTCAAGAACATCAAGAAGGTCTACGAGAAAAACGTGGTGGCGGTGCAGGAGTTCTCTCTTGACATCGCGGACAAGGAATTCGTGGTTCTGGTGGGGCCTTCGGGCTGCGGCAAATCCACGACGCTCCGGATGATCGCGGGGCTGGAGGAGATCACGTCGGGCGAGATCTACATCGGCGATACGCTGGTGAACGACGTGCCCCCCAAGGACAGGGATATCGCGATGGTATTCCAGAATTACGCCCTTTATCCGCACATGACGGTGTATGAGAACATGGCGTTCGCGCTCAAGCTGCGCAAGGACACCAAGGCGGAGATCGACAGGAAAGTGCACGAAGCGGCCGAAATACTCGGCATCACGAGCCTTCTCAACCGCAAGCCCAAGGCGCTTTCGGGCGGGCAAAGGCAGCGCGTCGCCATCGGGCGGGCTATCGTCCGGCAGCCGCAGGTGTTCCTTATGGACGAACCGCTCAGCAACCTGGACGCCAAGCTCAGGAACCAGATGCGCGCCGAGCTTATCAAGCTCAGGCAGACCGTCAACACCACGTGGATCTACGTTACGCACGACCAGACGGAAGCCATGACGCTGGGCGACCGTATCGTCATTATGAAGGACGGCTTCATTCAGCAGATCGGCACCCCGCACGAGGTGTTCAACGAGCCCGCGAACCTGTTTGTGGCCGGCTTTATAGGCACCCCGCAGATGAACTTCTTCCCCGCCGAGCTCACGGTGGCGGACGGCCATTATGTGGCGGATCTCTACGGCGCAAAGATTCCGCTGCCCTCCGAGCGGCAGAAGCTCCTGGAGCTCAAAAAGCAGATGCCGGCCTCCGTCACGCTGGGCGTGCGCCCCGAACATATCCGCATCGCGGCCGAAAATGCGAAGGAAGCCATCCGCGCGAAAGTGGACGTATCCGAAATGATGGGCAGCGAGGTCTATCTGCATGTGAATATCGAGGGCAAGGACGCCGTGATCCGCGTGCCGACCGCGGATCTCCTGGACAGCTACACGTTTGTGCCGGGACATGATAATTACATTTATTTCACGTTCCCCAATTCCGCGATGCACCTGTTCGACCCGGCAACCGAACAGAGCCTGTATGCAAACCCGTAAAAGCCTCGGCTTACTGCTTTTATATCAAACGACGCCGTCCGTTTTCAGCTACGGACGGCGTCGCTGCATATTTCGTGTTGTGCCGATGCCGCCCAATTTGCTATGATACCTATGCATGACTCACAGGAAAGCGAAGGGCTACGAGCGAAAGATGATGAAGGAAACGCCTTACCGGATACTGGCACTCGATCTGGACGGCACCTTGACAAACAGCGCCAAAGAGATCACGCCCCGCACGAGGGAGGCGATCCACCGCGCGATACGCGGCGGCATCGCCGTGGCGCTCGCCTCGGGCAGGCCGTACCTTGGCGTAGCACCCGTGGCGCGCGCGCTCGGGCTGGATACGCTGGGCGGGTATATTCTGTGCTTCAACGGCGGGCTGGTGCAGCGTTTCGATACCGGGGAAGACGTCTTCCACCGTTTCCTGCCCCCGGATTCCATTAAAAAGATATGCGCTCTTGCGGCGGGGCTTCACGTGTACCCGCTATCTTACGACCAAACGGGCGTCGTCTCCCCCTTCCCGGAAAACCGGTATGTCAAGCGGGAGGCGTACAACAACGATCTCTCCATCAGGTACGTGCCGGATCTAGCGGGATTCATCGATTACCCGGTGGAGAAGCTGATGCTGGTGGGCGAGCCGGAGGATACCGCGAAGGCCGTTCCCATGCTGCAGGCCGCTTTCGGTGAAACGCTCGGCGTATTCGGCTCCGAGCCGTATTTTATCGAACTGGTGCCGCCGGGCATCAACAAGGCCTCCTCCCTGCAGATTTTGCTCGATCATCTGGGGTTGAGGCGGGAATCGCTGATCGCCTGCGGGGACGCCATGAACGATTATGAGATGCTTCGTCTCGCGGGCCTGAGCGTGGCCATGGAAAACGCCGTGCCGCGGATCAAGGAGGCGGCGGATTTTGTTACGCTTTCCAACGACGCCGACGGCGTGGCGCATGTGATCGAAACATTCCTGGACGTGTAGCGGCGGGCTTTTTTCTCCGCGCCGCTCAAACGGGTACGCGTTTCTTCCGATAAAGAGAGTAAGGAGCCGCCCTTATGCGGCGCAAGCGATGGAAAGGATGTGTCACGAATGCCCTGGACGCCCAATCTTGCCGTAGGCGTGCCGTTGATAGACGACGAGCATAAGGAGCTTTTTTCGAGGGTAGACGCGCTGTTTGAAGCGGGCAAAAACCGGAAATCCGCGGAATACATCGGGGAGCTTCTGGGATTTCTGGACGATTATACGAAGAAGCATTTCTCCGATGAGGAAAATTATATGCTCTCCATCCGCTATCCGGGCTATGCGGTGCAGAAGGAGCAGCACACTTTGTTCATCGGGCACCTGGAAAAGCTCAAGGACGATTACGCAAAATCCGGCGGCAGCCTGCTTGTGATCCTCGACGCGAACCAGTTCATGCTGACCTGGCTCACCCAGCATATTTCGGTGCTGGATAAGCAGATCGGCGATTACGCAAAAAAGCTGCACAACTAAAAATCCAAGCAAAATAGAGAAAAGCGCCGGCGAACCCGCCGGCGCTTACTATTTCTTTACCTATCTCACATCGTCTCTCCTGAGCCGCCCCGTCAGGCGGATGAGAACAAGCCCCAATACCACGCCCACCGCGTATTGTATGAGGTTCATCGGCACGCTTACCAGCGCCGCGGCCGGCCCGTAAAGCACGGCTTCAAACAGAAAATAACCGAGCGGCATCACCAGCCCCGCGCACAGCAGCGCAAGGGCGTGCTTTTTCCAGCGCTTCAAAAGATATGACGCGAGAAGCGCCATGCAGCCCTTGATGAGAAAGGTGGGTCCCGCGTAGATGACGCTGCCCAAAACCATATCCGCAAGCGCGCTGCCCACGGCGGCCGCCATTGCGCCCCACGGCCAGCCCAGCAAATACGCGGCGGTAAATACGCCCGCGTCGCCAAGGTTGATATACCCCCCGTTGGTCCCCGGTATGCGGATGGGCACCACAACGGTCAGAATGAAAATGAAGGCCGCAAGCAGCCCCGCAAGCACCAGCTTGTTCAGCGATTTGTCTTTCAAGCGTCGTTCCCCCTGTTTTTACCGATGATACGTTTATACCATTCCGGACGGCTCCGGTCAAGCGTCCGCATTGCCGCCGCGCTCTTTGCGGGCGGGAATGCCGCAAAATAATATATTCCATACAAGCCTTGCGTTCCTCTTTACTTTATCATACTAACGCGTTACTATACTATAGTCCGATGACGGACGCATGGCAACGCAATTTATGGATTTCAGGAGGAGCATATGAAGAAAATTTTCGCCGCCCTTGCCCTGCTTCTGGCGCTGGGGATGCTTGGCGGCTGCGCAAAACCCGCCGCGGATACGAATCCCGCCGGTACGGACACCTCGCTGCAAGACGTGCTCAAAAGAGGCAAGCTGATCCAGGGGCTGGACGATTCCTTCCCGCCGATGGGTTTCCGCGACAAGGACAACAACATCGCGGGCTTCGACGTGGACGTTGCCCGCGAGGTGGCCAAGCGCATGGGCGTTGAGCTGGAGCCGGTGCCCATCGACTGGGCGCAGAAGATGAACGAGCTCGATACCGGCAGCATCGACGTGATCTGGAACGGCTTTACCATCACCGACGAGCGCAAGGAGCAGACCGAGATGACCATCCCCTACATGAAGAACCGGCAGGTCCTCGTGGTCATGGCGGATTCCCCCTACCAGACGCCCGCCGACCTCGCCGGCAAAAAGATCGGGGTGCAGTTGGATTCCTCCGCGCAGACGGCGCTGGACGAGAACCCGGATTTTAAGAAGACCATCTCCGGCGGCGAGCCCATCCTGTTCAACGACAACCTGAAGGCGCTGATGGATCTGGAGGTGGGCGGCTCCGACGCGGTGCTCATGGACGAGATCGTAGCGAACTACAACATCTCGCAGGGCTCCAAGTACCGTGTGCTGAATCAGTCCTTTGCGGATGAGGAATACGGCGTCGGCTGCAAAAAAGGCGCCGCCGCCCTGCGCGGGGAGATCGAGAAGCAGCTCAGGGCAATGAAAGCGGACGGCACGCTCGCCAAAATCTCGGAGAAGTGGTTCGGCAAGGACGTCACGACGGTGCAGTAAAACCGAATACGTTACGGCGAAACGGGGTGCATAAGCACCCTCAGGCCGTCGACAAACCCCGGAGGGGTTTGCCGACGGTTTTTCTCATGCAGGCCTGGCGTAGCAGGCCTGCATGCAAGGTGTCCAAGCTGACGCACATGTCGTCAGCTTGGACGGATTTTATTGTGTTTCCTAAGTTTTTGAGCT
>Ga0255336_100413_pt1 | contig 71646 bp, 64 predicted proteins | sample MeOH1_35cm_T3_17_FD_189102 | JGI IMG/M metagenome (GOLD analysis project Ga0255336, IMG submission 189102) | Sandy soil microbial communities from University of British Columbia, Vancouver, Canada - MeOH1_35cm_T3_179 | ecosystem: Engineered > Artificial ecosystem > Sand microcosm > Unclassified ... | reverse complement strand
CGTGCACGCCTTTTTTCACATACTCGGCGAGCTCGCGAAAATGCGCGTTGCACGGCGTCAGTTCGGACCACGTATTGCAGATGCCGATCACCGGGCGTCCGTCGAATTCGTCGTGTGGAATGCCCTGGTTCTTCATCCACGAGCGATGCAGAAAGCCGTCGCGGTCCTTGAGGCCGAACCACGCCTGGCTGCGCAGCGGCTTTTTAGTCTGGTTCGAATCAGCCATGAAATCTCCTGTTGGCAAATAGGTGGAGCGGGGCGCGTCAGTGCACGCGCTTGCTGCGCCGGAACTGGTCGAACAGCACCGCGAGCAGCAGAATCCCGCCGCGAATCAGGTATTGATAGAAGGTCGGCACGTTCAGGAGACTCATGGCGTCCTGCACGGAGCCCATGATCAGCACGCCGACCAGCACACCGGAAATCGTCGCGACACCGCCCGTGAGCGACACGCCGCCGAGCACGCATGCCGAAATCACACCGAGTTCCAGACCGACCGAAGTTTTCGGGTCGCCCAGACTCATGCGCGAGGCCAGCATCACGCCCGCGAAGCCGGTCACGAGGCCTTGCAGTACGAACACCGTGATCTTGATGCGAGTCACCGGCAAGCCCGCCAGCAACGCCGCCTCGCTATTGCCGCCGACGGCCAGCACGTTCTTGCCGAACACGGTTTTCTTCAGCAGAAAACCGAACAGCACGAAGCCGACGATGTTGCTCCAGATCGGATACGAAATGCCGAGGAACGAGCCGCCGCCGAGGTCGAAGAAACGCTCTTCGGAGATCATCACGGCGTCGCCGTTCGAGGTGATGTAAGCGAGGCCGCGCACGACTTCCATCATGGCGAGCGTGACGATCAGCGAATTGATCTTGTAGCGCGCGACCAGCACGCCGTTCACGAGTCCGACCGCGCCGCCCGCGAGCACCCCGGCCGCGATGCCGAGCATCACGCTATGCGTCGCGGTGATCAGCGTGGATGCCACCACGCCCGCGAACGCGACAATCGACGCCACCGACAAATCCACTTCGCCGAGGGCGAGGACGAACATCATCGTGACGGAGATCGAACCGATCAGCGTGACGGAGAGCAGCAAGCCCTGGATATTTCGCGAGCTCAGAAAGTCGGGCACGGTGAACGACAGAACCGCGAAGAGAATCACGAACACCATGACGATGCCGGACTTGTTGATCAGGTCCCAGGTGCGCGCGGCGCGCGCGCTCAGGCCCGCTGAGGGGACGGCCGGGGTCGAGGAATCGGTTGAGGGTGTGTGCATGGTGTGTGTTCCGTTTCAATGGCGCAATTCGATTCAGTGGCTTTCGTTTTGCCGGAGGGGGCGCGGCGGCGTCAGCGGGGCAGGGCGAGCTTGATCAGCGCATCCGGCGTGGCCTGCGCCTTCGGCAGATCGCCGACAATGCGGCCTTCCTTCATCACGATCACGCGATCCGCCACGCCGATCACTTCGGCGAGATCGCTCGACACGACGATCACCGTGCGGCCCGCTTCGGCGAGCCCATACAGCAGCCCGTAAATCTCGCTGCGCGCGCCGACGTCGATACCGCGTGTGGGTTCGTCCATCAGGAACACGTCGATGTCTTCGGCGAGCCAGCGCGACAGAATCACCTTCTGCTGATTGCCGCCGGAGAGCGTGCCGATCGGCGTGTCGCCGTTGCGCGTCTTGATCGCGAGCTTGCCGATGAACTCTTTTGCCGTCTGCGCTTCCTTGCGCCCGTTGAGCACGTTGAAGCGGCTGAAATGGCGGCGGCAACTGATATTGAGGTTGTCCGATACCGAGGCGATCGAGACGATGCCTTCCTGCTTGCGGTCTTCGGGGCACAGCGCCACGCCCGCGCGCACCGCGTCGCGCGGCGTGGCAAAGCGCACGCGCTTGCCGTTGAGCGTGATCTCGCCGCCAACCGGTTTGACCGCGCCGTAGATGAGCTTCATCAATTCGGAACGCCCCGCGCCGACCAGTCCGAAGAAACCGACGATTTCGCCTTTACGCGCCGTGAACGAAGCCGGCTCACGCAAGCCGCGTCCCATCAGATCCTTGACGTCGAGCTGCACGTCGCCGAGGTCGCGCGAGCGGTAGCCGTACACGTCGGCAATCGAGCGGCCCACCATGCAGCTGATCAGGCGATCGCGGTCGAGTCCTTCACCCGCTTCGAACGTATCGATGCGGCGGCCGTCGCGAAACACCGTCACGCGATCGCACAGTTCGTACACTTCATCCATCCGGTGCGTGACGTAGATGATCGCGCGGCCTTCGGCCTTCAGTGCGCGAATGATCCGGAACAGCTGCGTCGTCTCGCGCGACGAGAGGGAACTCGTCGGTTCGTCGAACGCGATCACGCGCGCGTCGCGCATCAGCGCCTTGCCGATTTCGATCATTTGCCGCTGGCCGATCGAAAGATTCTTCACTTGCTGCGACGGCTCGATCTTTTCGCCGAGCCGTTCCAGTTCTCGCACGGCGCGCGCCACCAGCGCTTTTTCGTCCAGCACACCGAAACGATTGGGCAGGGCGCCGAGCATCAGGTTTTCCGCGACGGTCAGCTCCGGCACCAGGTGCAGTTCCTGGTAGATGATCGCCACGCCCGCGGCAATCGCCGCCCTGGTCGTGGTGAACTGCTGCTCGACGCCATCGAGCGACAGGGTGCCCGCCGCGGGTTGATTCACGCCGGACAACACCTTGAGCAGCGTCGATTTGCCGGCGCCGTTTTCGCCCATCAGGCCGTGCACTTCGCCGCGCCGCACTTCGAGCGACACCTGATCGAGCGCGAGCACGCCGGGAAAACGCACGGTGATGCCGTCCAGTTGCAGGTACGGCTCGGTCGACGCGAGCGCAGACGAAAGTGCCGGCTCGCCGGGGGGGGACTCGGTGTGTGAAGACATCATCGAAAAACCTCAAGCGGGTGAACAACCTGTGCGGGCCGCTTCGCGTTTGCGCGAAACGGCCCGCAGCGTGCAGACTCGAATGCCGCTTATAAAAGCCGCTTAGATGCCGAGCTCTTTACGCACGTCCTGCCAGTTGCCGCGCACCATCAGCTTGCCGGTGGTCTGCGTGTCGGCGGGCGGCTGCTTGCCGTCCTTGATCCACTCGACGAGGTTCTCCGTGCTTTCCTTGCCGTGCATCGTCGAGCTCACGGCGATCGTGCCGTAGAAGCCCGTCGGTTCCTTCTTCTGGAATTCGGCGAACGCTTCGCCCGCGCCGTTGATGCCGACGCCGATCACATCCGCTGCCGGAATATGCAGTTGCTCGGTTGCGCGCACGCCGCCCAGCACGCTTTCCTCGTTGAGCGCGAAGATCACCCACTTCTTGATGTTCGGATGCTGCGCGAGCACCGGCGACGACGCATTGAAGCCGCCTTCGTCATCGGTCGTCTTCTGCGGGGCGTCGAAGATGTTTTCCTTCTTGAAGCCGCCGGCGAGGAGCGTTTGCGTCGCGCCGTCGGTGCGCAGTTTCGCGGTCGGCAATTCGTAGTTCGTGATGCGCAGCGCGCCGACTTCTTCGGGCTTCCAGCCGCGACGCTTCATTTCTTCCGAGATCGCGGTGCCGACCTGATTGCCGATCTTGAACGCGGACATGCCCAGATGCGGCACGTTCGGCAGCGGTTTGCCGGTGGAGTCGACCAACTGATCGTCGACGGTGACGAACTTCATGTTGTAGCGTTTCGCCCGCGCCTGAATCGCCGGTCCGAGACGCACGTCGGGCGCGCAGATCACGAAGCCTTTGGCGCCTTGCGCGCCGAGGTTGTCGATCGCGGCCAGCACTTTTTCACCATCGGGCGTGCCGATGTTGACCACCGAGAAGCCGTCCTTCTGACCGAGCGCCGTCGCGGCTTTCTGTTCGTTGATGAACCACGCCTGTTCCGGCATCTTCACGAGGAAGCCGACCTTGAGCGGCTGATCCGCGTGCGCGGAAAGCTGCGCGGCAAAGGGTGCGGCGAGCGCCGCGGCCGCTATGGCGGATAGGGTCAAACGGCGAAGCTTGCTGGTCATATCTGTCTCCTGAGGTTGAAAAGCTGCATTGATTTCGTTTATTTGCAGCGGGCGATGCACGGCGACGTCAGCCGGGACGTGAACGAGCGTTAAGGGATGTAACGGCGTAAAGGGATCTCATGACCGTCAGCCCGCCACGTAGGCCGTCTTCACGGCCGTCCAGAAGGCTGCGTCGGTGACGCCATAGGCCGAGGCCTTGCGGCCGCCGCCGGGCGCGTGATACTCGACGGCGGTGGTGGGCAGGTTGATCGTGACGAGGCCGGCATGCACATGACGGCGGAAATGCCGCGCGCGCTCGAGCGCGCGCGTGCAGATGCCGGCGCATAGACCGTATGCGGTGTCGTTCGCGAGATGCAGCGCGTGGTCGTAATCGTCCGCGCGCAGCACGACGGCGAGCGGGCCGAATATCTCCTCCCGCGCGATACGGTGTTCGGATTCGCCGATGAACAGCGCGGGCTCGAAAAAATAGCCGCGCGTGGCACGTTCCAGTTGCCGGCCGCCGTGCAGCAGGTGCGCGCCTTCCTGCTGACCGATGCGCACATAGTCGAGATTGCGCTGCAACTGCGTGGCGTTCGCCACGGGTCCCATGTCCGTGCCGTGCTTCAAGGCGTGATCGATCGAGAGTTTGGCGAGTTTCGCCTGCAAGGCGTCCACGAACGGCTCGAACACCGCGCGCTCGACGATCAGCCGCGCCGCCGCGGTGCCGCGTTGTCCGGCCGAGCCATAGGCGCCGGTCAACGCGGCCTCGACAGCGCCGTCGAGGTCGGCGTCGGCCAACACCACGAACGGATTCTTGCCGCCCATTTCGAGTTGCACGCGCGCCTGGCGAGCGGCGGCGGCTTGCAGCACGCGCGTGCCGGTTTCAGCCGAGCCGGTGAAGCTGATCGCCGCCGTCAGCGGATGCGCGGCAATCCGCGCGCCGACCTGCCGGCCGCTGCCCATCACGAGATTGAACACGCCCGCGGGCAGACCGGCGCGGCTGATGATCGACGCCAGCGCGACCGCACAACCCGGCGTCGACTCGGCCGGCTTGAAAACGACGCAGTTGCCGTGGGCGAGCGCGGCACCGATCTTCGCCGCGGCAATCGCCAGCGGCGCGCTCCACGGCGCGATGAGGCCGACCACGCCGAGCGGTTCGCGCGTCACGTCGACCTCGACGCCGGCGCGCGCGCTCCCGCCGGGCTCGGCAGCGGCGCGCAAAGCGTCGGCAGCGCAGAGCTTGAAGGTCTGCCCGGCATGGGTCGCCTCGGTCAAGGCCTCGGGCAACGTCTTGCCGACTTCACGCGCGAGCAACCGGGCAAGTTCGGCGCGGCGCGCGAGCACCTCGCTGCCGATTGCATCGAGCGCGTCCGCGCGGCGCCGCGCCGAACCCAGCGACCACTCGCGGAAGGCCGCATGCGCCGCTTCGACGGCCGTATCGGTTTGCCGCACATCGGCCCGCACGTATTCGCCGACCGGTTCGTCGAGATCCGACGGGTTGAGCGAGACGCCGGTGGTCGCGCCCGTTTCCCATGCGCCATTGATGTAGTGGCGCAAAGCACTTGCAACGAGTGGGACGGGATCGCGGTTCATCGACGGAAAGGGCGCCACATAAAGGAAGCTCGGAAAGTCCACGAATGGTATGAGCCGTCCCAATAACTTTCCAATCCCTTTTTAGGCTGTCCCGATATCAATTCCGGTATGGCATGATGGAGGCATGCGCCCGGCACATCGCCCGGCAGACGGCATCGAGCCGCCTCATCGGAAAACAGGGTGGAGACAAGCCATGACGCGTAGCTACTCGAACTGGTTCGTGCGGGCGCGACTTAAGACGCGGCAGTTGCTGCTGCTCGCAGCGATGGAAGAGGAGGGTAACGTGCGTCGGGCCGCCGACGTGCTCGGCATGACCCAGCCCGCCGCATCGCGTCTATTGAAAGAGCTCGAGGACATGCTGGACGTGAGCCTGTTCGACCGCACGCCGCACGGCATGCATGCCACCTTGTACGGCGAAGTGATGATCCGTCACGCGCGCATGGTGCTGTCGAATCTGAGCCACGCGCACGACGAAATCTCGGCGTTGCGCGCCGGTCTGGCGGGGCAGGTGCGGATCGGCGTCATCGCGGCGGCGGCAGCGACCATGGTGCCGCGCGCGATTGCCAGCGTGAAAGAGCGCTATCCGCAATTGCAGGTCTGGGTCGAGGTGGAAACCTCCGACGTGATGCTGCCGCGGCTGGCGGAAGGCGAACTGGACATCATGATCGGCCGCGTGCTGGAGCGGCAAAACCAGTTCAAAACCGAGGTCCGCTACGAACCCCTCGCGGACGAACCGCTTTGCGTCGTGGCACGGCCCGGCCACCATCTCGAAAATGAGACAGGTTTGACGCTGCGTGCAATCGTGAACGCCAGCTGGGTTCTGCATCCGCCGGGCAGCGTGTTGCGCCATCGCTTCGATCTGATGTTTTCGCAGATCGGGTTGAATCCGCCGCAAAACGTGGTCAATACGAACAATTTTCTGGCGATTTCGAGCTTGCTGCTCCAAGGCGACATGTTGGCGGTTTTACCTGACGAAGTGGCGCGTCAGTACCAACAGTACGGCGTGCTGAAGCGGTTGCCGATCGATTTACCGTGCAGGATGGATACATTCGGTATCATCACGCGCCAGTCGCACCTGCTTTCACCTGCGGCCTCGGTCGTGCTCGAAGCCTTGCGGGAAGCCGCTGGCGAGGTCTACGGCGCGGCTTTCGAGCCGGCAGTGGCGCGATAAATGCTTCTCCCGTGGCAATAGCAGCCGACTGACGGCGCGGGAGGGACAGACGATGTATCACAAACACGGAAAACGGCAACGCGCCGTCGACGATTCTTTTTCAGTTCGCTCCGGTGGAGCGAGCGCCTGGTTTAGCAACGGCATGGCTCTCAAATCGACGATTTACAAGGCGGAACTGCAGATCGCCAACATGGACCGGCACTACTACGCCGACCATTCGCTGACGATCGCCCGCCATCCCTCGGAAACCGACGAACGGATGATGGTCCGCGTCGCCGCGTTCGCGCTGTTCGCGCGAGAACGCCTCGAATTCTGCAAAGGTTTGTCGGACGTGGACGAACCGGACCTGTGGGAAAAGGACCTCACCGGTGCGATCGAAACATGGATCGAAGTCGGTCAGCCGGACGAGCGGCGTATCGCCAAGGCAAGCGGCCGCTCGAACGAAGTGATCGTGATCGCCTACGGCGGCCGCGCGTCGGACATCTGGTGGCAGGGCGTGCGCAACAAGGTGGAACGCATGCGCAACGTGACGGTGTGGACGCTCGGCGAAGATGTCGCCACGGCGCTCGGCTCGCTGGCCGAACGGACCATGCGCCTGCAATGCACGGTGCAGGACGGCGAAGCCTGGCTCGGCAGCGCCGAAGCCGATGCGGTGAAGATCGAATGGACGGTGCTGAAAGCGCCCGCCAACGCCTGACGCCGCAAGCGCCTAGAGCGACGTCACCCGCGCCGCTTCCGGCGGCCCCTTGAGTTCGACCATGTTGCCCTCCGGGTCGAACAGATACAGCGACTGTCCATAACCGTCCGCGCCATAGCGCAGTCCCAGTTCGCCCAGCCGCGCGCCGTGCTCGGCCAGATGCGTCTTGAGCGCCTCGGCGTCGAACGGATCGATGCGCAAACACACGTGATCCATATTCCGCCCGCTGCCCGGCACACCGTTTTCGGCATGGTCGAGCTTCGCGCCGACCTGCAACAGGTCGATCAGCGAGCGCCCCGCGCGCAACTGGGTCAGGCCCAGATCGCGCTGCTCCTTCTCCACGCTGCAGCCGAGCACGTTGCAATAAAAACGCGCCATGGCCTCGACATTCGTCGCCCGAATGACGATGTGATCGATCTCGCGAATGTGGATTTTCATGTCGAACGCCCCTTGGCCGCTTCGAAGAATGGGTGAATAGCCAGTGTAGAAGAAAGGACGGCGCTGCGAATGAGGGCCGCATCAGAGAGGTCCAGACGAAAAAAAGCCCGCTCTATGTGGAGCGGGCTGAATCCATATCAGGAGGAGACATGGAGGAGACAAGTACTAATATACACATGGGGTTGATGCGACGCAATAACTTTTTAAGGGAAAACCCGATATCGGGCCAAATTGTCGCACTTTGCGGCAAGACGATTGCCTGGCATGGCTTTCAGGGTTACGAAGAAGCGCAATGACAGAGCAAGAACCGGGGCGTAGTGTGTCGGCATGCGGCCTACATTGGTGAGCATCGACACCGCCCGACCGGGACCATCATGAACCGCAATCCTGCCGACACCACCTCCGGCGCCGCCAGCTGGACTTCCGACGACGAGCGCTGGGAAGCCGTCACACGCCGCGAGCCGCAGGCCGACGGCGCGTTCTTCTACGCCGTCAAAACGACCGGCGTGTTCTGCCGCCCGTCGTGCGCGTCGCGCCAGCCGCGCCGCGAGAACGTCGCGTTCTTCACCGACGCCGCGGCCGCTCGCGCCGCGGGCTTTCGCGATTGCAAGCGCTGCCAGCCCGGCGGTCTGCCGCGCGAGCTGGAAATCGTGAACCGCGCGTGCGCCGCACTGGACGCCGACCCGCAACAACGTCTCACGCTCGCGCAGTTGAGCGACGCCGTGCATGTCAGCCCGTTTCACCTTCAGCGCCTGTTCAAACGCGTAGTCGGCGTGTCGCCGCGTCAATATCAGGCCGCGCAACGGGGCGCCGCGTTGCGCGACGCGCTCCGGAGCGGCTCTGACGTCACCCGCGCCACGCTCGACGCGGGCTTCGGCTCGCCCTCGCGGATGTACGACAGCGCGTCGGCGGAGCTCGGCATGGCGCCGTCCGCTTATCGCCGCAAGGGCGCGGGACTCACCGTGCGCTATGCCTGCGCGTCGACCCCGCTCGGTTTCGTGCTGGTCGCGGCCACGGACAAGGGCATCTGCAAGATCGGTTTCGGCGACGACGCCGCCATGCTCGCCGACGACCTGCGCGGCGAACTGGCAAACGCCGATCTGTTGGAAGATACCGAACACCTTGCGCCGTTCATCGCGCAGATCGACGCGTATTTGCGAGGCACGCGCCAGGACTTCGACCTACCGCTCGATATCGCCGCGACGGCGTTCCGCCAGCGTGTCTGGGACGCGCTGCGGCGCATTCCCTACGGCGAGACGCGCAGCTATTCGCAGATCGCCGAAACGCTCGGCACCCCGCGTGCGGTGCGCGCAGTGGCCAGCGCGTGCGCGACAAACCCGGTGGCGCTGGCGATTCCTTGCCATCGCGTGGTGGCCAAGGGCGGCGCATTGGCGGGATATCGCTGGGGTTTGCCGCGCAAGGCCGCGCTGCTCGACAACGAGGCGCAACATGCCGGCGATTTTTCGCGCGGACAGACAAGGCTCGACGAGCGCGCCCTTGCGGGCGCCGACATCGACGACGACACCACCACCAAAAATTGGACCACGCCGCGTGAGCACGCTTGACGAAGTCGCTACTTTCGAATTGCCGTTTAAATCACCCTTCGACTGGCCGCGCCTGCTGCGCTTCTTCGGCGGACGCGCGACGCCCGGCGTCGAAGCAGTGGAAGACGGCGCGTACCGTCGCGCGATCGATTGGGCCGGCCACGGCGGCACGCTCAGCGTGCGCCTGCATCCGCGCAAGCGCTGCCTTGTCGCCAGCATCGAAGGGCCGGTGAGCCGTCACGCCGACGCGCTCGCCGCGCCGATTGCGAAGATGTTCGATCTGCATGCGGATCCCAAAAAGATCGGCGCCGAACTCGCCGCCGACCCGTGGCTCGCGCCGCTCGTCGAAGCCGTGCCCGGCCTGCGTGTGCCGGGCGCGTGGTCGGGCTTCGAACTGGTGGTGCGCGCGATCGTCGGGCAACAGGTCAGCGTGAAGGCGGCGACCACGATCATCGGCAGGCTGGTGCAGCGCGCCGGCGAGCGCATCGAGGGGCATCCGCACGAGAACACCGCCTGGCGCTTTCCGACGCCCGCCGCGCTGGCCGCCGTGGATCTCGCGCAGATCGGCATGCCGGGCAAACGTGTAGCGGCGTTGCAAGGCTTCGCGCATGCGGTTGCCACCGGCGACGTGCCGCTCGACAGCAGCACGGCGGACGCCGACAGCCTGCGCGCCGCGCTGCTCGCGCTGCCCGGCATCGGCCCGTGGACCGTCGAGTACGTGGCGATGCGCGCATGGCGCGACCCCGACGCGTGGCCCGCATGGGACCTCGTGCTGATGCAGTCGATCTGCGCGCGCGATCCGTCGCTCGTGCGGCCCACGCAGCAACGCACCCGCACCGACACGTGGCGGCCGTGGCGCGCGTACGCGGCAATGCATCTGTGGAACGAAGTGGCGGACCGCGCCGGCGCCGCGCGTGGCGGCTAAAGCCTGGCGCCGAACGGGGAGCAAAGCGGATCGCGGGCGAGGCCCGCGGTGGGTAAAGTGACGTGACCCACAGCCGACAGATTGGCCCAAAAGTCAGGCGGATTGACCCGGAAAAGCGGCCGCCCGGAGTGTCCGGTTAGGCCACCAGAGCGGCCTCAAGCAGCCGTCGTGGCGAGATGTTAAAGTGCCCGCTACTGAAAATTCCGCCGAACGTTGTCAACCGCGCAGTGCTGCGGCACATGGCGGCCGACAACGCCCGACTCGCATCAATGCCAAACACGACACCTTCCCGCACGACCGACGCGCTCTCGCACCGCCTGTCCGTGCTGACCTCAGGCCCGCAGCGCGCCGCGCTGATACGCGGCCTGCGCGGCATCGAAAAGGAAAGCCTGCGCGTGACGCACGAGGGCAAGCTCGCCATGACGCCGCATTCGCCGGCGCTCGGTTCGGCGCTCACGCATCCGTCGCTCACCACGGACTATTCCGAAGCGCTGCTCGAACTGATCACGCCGGCTGAGCAAGACGTCGCAATCACGCTCGACAAACTCGACACGCTGCATCGTTTTGTCTACGCGGAACTCGGCGACGAGATCCTGTGGAACAACTCCATGCCGGGCCTGCTGCCCGACACCGACGAAGGCATTCCGATCGCGCGATACGGCAGTTCGAATATCGGCAAACTGAAGTACGTGTACCGGATCGGTCTCGCGCTCCGTTACGGCCGCACGATGCAGTGCATTGCCGGCATCCACTACAACTATTCGCTGAACGAAGAAGTGTGGCGCCTGCTGCATGCCGATCAGCAATCCACCGCGAACGCCGTCGACTTCCAGTCCGACCGCTATCTCGCGCTGATCCGCAACTTCCGCCGCACCAACTGGCTGCTGATGTATCTGTTCGGCGCGTCGCCGGCGCTGGATCGCCGTTTCCTGCGCAACCGCGAACACACGCTCGACACGTTCGACGCCGACACGCTCTACCGTCCGTACGCGACCAGCCTGCGCATGAGCGACCTCGGCTATTCGAACACCACGGCGCAAGCTGCACTGCACGCCGATTACGACACGCTGCCAGGCTACCTCGACGCGCTCGCGAAAGCCGTGAGCCAGCCGTATCCGGCGTACGAGGCGATCGGTACACAGCGCGACGGCGAGTGGGTGCAGATCAACACGAACGTACTGCAGATCGAAAACGAGTTTTACTCGACGATCCGTCCGAAGCGCATCACGTATCCGGGCGAGCGTCCGCTGCACGCGCTGGCCGCGCGCGGCGTGCAATACGTGGAAGTCCGTTGCATGGACATCGATCCGTTCGAGCCGACCGGCATTTCGCTCGAGACGTCACGCTTTCTCGACGCCTACCTGCTGGTCTGCGCGCTCGACGACAGCGCGCTGTTGCCGCCCGATGCCTATGCCGAAGCCAACCTGAACTTCGGCCGCGTGACGATGGAAGGGCGCAAGCCCTGCCTCGAACTGACACGCGACGGCCGCCCCGTGGCGATGGCGGATTGGGCAAACGAACTGCTCGTCAAGATCGACGCGGCCGCGGCCACGCTCGACGCATTGCATGGCGGCGACGCACACGCGCGCGCCGTCGCGGTTCAACGCGCGAAGCTGGCGGATGTATCGCTGACGCCGTCGGCGCGCGTCCTGCAGACCATGCGCGAGCAGCAGCAGAGCTTCCTCGCCTTCGGCCTCGCGCAAAGCGAAGCGCACGCCGCGTATTTCCGCGCGCGTCCGCTGGATGCGGAGCAGACCAGGGCATTCACCGATCTCGCCGCGCAGTCGCTCGCAGAACAGGCCAAACTCGAACGGGAAGAAGTCGGTTCGTTCGACGCGTTTGTCGCGGCTTATCGGGCGTACACGTTGAACCGGTTCAGCGTCTGAACAACGCGGGCCGGTACGGTGAGAAGAAAGCGGTCAATCAGGCCGCTTTTTTTATGCGCAGGTAACGTCTACGCCGGGCGCCCATCTTTTGCGAACGGCATCGGCAAATTCTCCGCACGTTGCGACGATTCTCTGATCCAGATGAAACACCGCCCCGACGCGGTGGTCCAAACTGACATGACGCGCATCACAGAGGGAGGATTCAACGCGATGAAAAAAAGTCTGTTGGCCATGCTGTGCGTAGCGGCAGCGGGATGTTCGACGCAAGGCCAGGTCGACCCGGACGTCATGCAGATCGCGACAACGCCGTTGACGTGTTCGAACAAAACAGAATGCGATGTCTGGTGGCAACGGGCGCAAGCGTGGGTGTCGAGCCATTCGAAATACAAGATCGAAGCGTCGACCGAGACGCTGATCCAGACTGCCGGCCCCGATGGCGGCAAGCGCGCGCTGGCGTATCAGATCACGCGCGCGGCGAACCCCGACGGCACCGCGACGATCGGCTTTGCCGCGCATTGCGATGGCTCGATGGGTTGCAAGCCGAACCCTTGGGAAGCCGGCGCCGACTTCAAGCAATACGTGCGAGGCGCCGCAGCGGGCGCGCAGCCGAGTGGCGGCAAGCCTCCGCTAACCGAGCCTAATGGCGCGCATCCGGATGCCATGCAGGGGCAATCGATCCCGGCGGCAAATAACGAAGCCGTCACGCAATAGAAAACCAGACAAGCGGACGACGCGTGCGAAGCGCCGATGGGAAGGCATCGCTTCGGCGAGCGTGCTCAAGGCATCGTCGTCGAGCTTCAATGTCCCATTGAAGGACCCACGCCCTTGCGTGGTTTGGTAATCCAGACCAGCACCGCAAGCACGAGAAACGCCGCGCAGGAAATGCGAAAGAAATCGTTGGTGGCCATCATATAAGCCTGCGCGGTCACCACCTGATTCAACTGCGCTGTAATGCTGTCGCCAGACAGTCCGATGCCGGCTAGGGCATTCGTATAGGCATTGGTATTCCCGGCATAGACGTTGACCGAATCGGTCAGCATCGCGTGATGGTAGATCGTGTCGTTCTCCCAGTACGTCGTACTGATCGCCGTGCCGATCGCGCCCGACAAGGTCCGGAAGAAATTGGACAGGCCGGAGGCACTCGCCAGACGCTCATCCGGCACGCTGGAAAGCGTAATGGTGGTCATCGGCACGAAGAAGCACGCCACACCGATCCCTTGTACGAGCCGTGGCCAGATCACGTGATTGAACGGCACGTCGAGCGTGAACGTGGAGTTCCAGAACGAGACGAACGCGAACACGATGAACGCGAAACTCGCCACCACGCGAAGGTTCAACCGGTGCATGTTCTTGCCGATCATCGGCGACAGGAACAACGCGAGCAGGCCGACCGGCGCGGTCGCCAGACCCGCCAGCCCGGCGGTATAACCCATCACGGTCTGCAACCAGAGCGGAAAAATCACCACCGAGCCGAAAAAGGCCATGAACCCGAACGAGATGATCAGCACGCCGAGCGCGAAGTTGCGATCCCTGAACAGCGAAAGATCGACGACGGGTTCTTTCTCCGTCATCTCCCACACCAGCATGAAGGCGAGCGACACCACCGCGATCACGGCGAGGGCGACGATAAACGTCGAATTGAACCAGTCGCGATCCTTGCCGAGGTCGAGCATCATCTGCAGGCACGACACGCCGATCACGAGCAGCGCGAGGCCGACCGCGTCGATGCGCTGTTTCGTGGTCTTCGTTTCCCGGCCGCGCAGCAGCAAAAACGCGCACACCGCCGAGAACAGGCCGATCGGCACGTTGATGTAGAAGATCCACGGCCACGTGTAGTTGTCGGTGATGTAGCCGCCCATCACGGGCCCGAAGATGGGCGCGCAGATCACCGTCATCGCCCAGAGGCCCAAAGCGAGGCCGCGCTTTTCCGGCGGATACGAGCGCATCAGGATGGTTTGCGAAAGCGGAACCATCGGCCCTGAAACAAGCCCCTGCACCAGCCGGAAGGCGATCAGCGACTCGAAGTTGTGCGCGAAGCCGCACAGCGCCGAGGCAATCGTGAAGAGCAGCACGGACAGCGTAAAGAGCTTCACTTCGCCGACCCGGCGCGCCAGCCAGCCCGTCAGCGGCACCGCAATCGCGGAGGCGACGGAGTACGACGAAATCACCCAGGTGCCCTGGCTGGTCGCCACGCCGAGGCTACCGGAAATAGTCGGCACCGCGACGTTCGCAATCGACGTGTCGAGCACCTCCATGAACGTGCCGAGCGCGAGCCCGACCGTGAGCAGGGCCAATGCGCCGCCTTTGAGCGGGGCGGGTTCGGCGGCGGGTAGGGCAGCGGCGGAAGCGGTGGCGTCCATCAATTCTTCTCCTCAGCCGGGAAAGCTTGTCACGGCAGCTTTATCGCGCGCGCAACATCGCACGCTTACATGCCGGATCATTCTCTGCCCAGACAGACATCCTCAGACAATGACGCTCCTGAAAAAGCGCGTGTTGGTTAGCGTTTGCCGTGTTCCGGCGGCGACTCGTCGGGTGATTCGTCCTGCGATTCCTGTTGCGGCCCCAAGCCGCATCCCACGCTTGCTCCCGCGTCGATCCCGTTTGCAATGAAACGGCCGAGCAGGTCGATCAAGGTGGCGTGGTCGGCGGCGGAAAAGCCGCGCAACTGCTCGTTGAGCACGGCCGCGCCCAGGCCGGGGAGTTGCCGCGCGGCTTCGTGGCCTTGCGGCGTCAACTCGAGCTCCACCATCCGGCGGTCGGTTTCACTGCGCGTCCGAACGATAAAGCCTTTCTTTTCAAGGCGATCGAGCAGACGTGTCATCGACCCGCTGTCATAAGACATGGCGCGCGACAACTCGAACGGCGTACTCGCGCGCCGCGACGACAGCATCAGGATCACGCCGATCTGCTGCGTGGTCAGCCCTAACGGTTTGACGGCGCGATCCGTCCGCTCGACCAGCACATTGCGAGCCTTCGTCAGGTAGTAGCCAAGACTCGATTCGAGGTGAATCTCGTCTGCCTTGTAGGGACCGTCAGTCATCGTGTATCCGGGAACGTCGTCACGCAGAACGGATTTTAGCTGCCTAAGCAGACAAGTCAATCTGGATTTCGCGTAGTGCGAACGTCGGAAAAACAACACATCGGACGCACGCGGACCAAAGTATCTTGAAATTTGGTTGCATAGTCAATATTATTCCCGGCAACGAGTTACGCGCGACCCGCGCCGCCCGAGACCATGTTCTGACCGATTGCCTGCACGCCGCGAGCGACGCGCAAAAAAGGATTTCCCCCATGCTGTACCTCAAAAACACGCTTGGCGGCCTGAGCCGCTCGCTGACCGATTCCGCACTGAGCACCTTTCAAGGGCCGCACCGCTGGTGGAAACTCGCGTTGTTTGCCGTGCTCTTCGTGCTGCCCGGCGGGTCGGTAGGCGTGGCGGTGCTTGCGTGGGCCGAGCATCGGCGGGGACAGAAGGGCGTCGAAGGGACGAAGGTCGAATTGCCGGCGGCGCCGCTTCCCACGTTGAACACCGCCCTGGCGGCCACCAGTGCGGACAAGCATGCCGCTCCCGGCGGCGCCTGTCAGGCGCGCGGCGACGCGCCGTGCCGTGCCGCGGCTGGCAAGCTGCTCCGGCAAGCCAAGTCGACGGAATCGCGGGTTTAACGGCCCGGCCGGTAACGGCGCGTAACCTTCGCGACACCCTCGGTAACACACCTGCCTCCTTCCTCCCATTACCCTTTCAGTTTCCCGCGCCCCAGCGGGCTCATACGCTAACATTCCGGCAGACCAAGATCTCGCCCGGCCGGCGGTGCCGCGATAGGCCGCGCCGCAGCGTCCAGAAGGAATTCATTGCATGCAGTCTGATCGAATCTCGCGCGCGCGGACGCTTGCGCCTCGCGCCCTGACTATGGCCGTCGCTGCGGCACTCGCCAGCCTGCTGGCCGCTTGCGCGGTCGGGCCTGACTACAAGCGTCCCGGCGCCGAGATTCCGGCGTCGTATAAGGAAGCCGCGCCTGGCTGGAAAGTTGCCGAACCGGCCGATCAACACGATCGCGGCGACTGGTGGACCATTTACGAAGATCCACAGCTCAACGCGCTCGAAGACAAGCTGAACACCGCGAACCAGACGATTGCCCAATTTGCCGCCGCCTATCGGCAGGCGCGCGCGCTGGTAGGCGAGGCGCGCGCGGCGTATTTCCCGACCATCGGCGCATCGGCGGCCGCCACGCGTTCGGGCAGCGGGACGTCCTCTGGCGGCAGTTCGACCGGGACGAGCCGCTCCGGCGTCGGCAATAGCTTCAACGTGCAACTCGACGCCAGCTGGGAACCGGATCTGTGGGGTTCGGTCACCCGCTCGGTCAATTCGCAGAAAGCGGGCCAGCAAGGCGCCGCGGCGGACCTCGCCAACGCGCGATTGTCCGCCCAGGCCACGCTTGCCCAAACCTATTTCTCGCTGCGCGCGCTCGATTCGACTCAAAAGTTGCTAGACGACACCGTCGCGGCCTACCAACGCTCGCTGCAACTCACACAGAACCAGTACGCCGCCGGCGTCGCCGCGCGCTCCGACGTGATTCAGGCGCAAACGCAATTGCAGTCGGCGCAGGCCGCCGCGATCGACAACGGCGTCCAGCGCGCCCAGGACGAGCACGCAATCGCCGTGCTGGTCGGCGAACCGGCCTCCACCTTCGCCATCGCGCCGATGCCGCTTACGGCCTCCCCACCCGCCGTGCCGGCGCAGATGCCGTCCGCGCTGCTCGAGCGGCGGCCGGACATCGCGTCGGCGGAACGCAAGGCGGCCGCGGCGAACGAGCAGATCGGCGTCGCCATCGCTGCGTTCTTCCCGTCGCTGACGCTGTCGGCCTCCGGCGGCTTCGAAAACTCGGTGTTCTCGCAGTTGCTGACCGCACCGTCGCGTTTCTGGACGCTCGGCCCGCAACTCGCCGCGACGCTCTTCGACGCCGGTCTGCGCCAGGCCAAGACCGAGGCCGCGCGCGCCGCATACGACGGCGATGTCGCGAGCTACAGGCAAACGGTGCTGGTCGCGTTCCAGGACGTCGAGGACAATCTCGCGTCGCAACGCATTCTCGAACAGGAAATCGTCGTGCAGCGGCAGGCGGTGGATTCGGCGCGTCAGGCGCTCGCCATCGTCACGAACGAGTACAAGGCGGGCACGGTCGGCTACGTCAACGTGCTGACGGCGCAAACCACCGCCTTCACGGCCGAGCAGAAGCTGGAGAGCATCGCCGGGCAGCGGATGGTGTCGTCGGTGGGGTTGGTGAAAGCGTTGGGCGGCGGCTGGGACGTGTCGCAAATGAATCGCGAAACGGGCGATGTGGCCGCGCCACCGCCGGCGGCGTCGGCCACGCCTGTCGCGCAAAGCGGGACGGTAACGCCATCGCGGATGCACAACGAGTAGACGCGACGGCCGGCGCGCATCAGTGCACGAACGTCAACGCCACCGTATCTGGTCCGTTCGGACGCCCTAACAGGTTCAACAATCCCGCCAGGTTGTCGCGCGCATCGGGCGCGGCGCTGGCCGTTCCGTGGAACGACGTCGACGCCGCCGACACCGTGCCGTTGCCGGTCAGCATCAACGGGCCTTTGGTGGTGGTCAGATCGAGCGTGGACGACTCGCCCTGAGCCTGAAACAGCACCCGGTACGAACCGAGCGGCTTGACCAGCGAGACACGCGAGCTGACGTCGGTAAGTGTCACGGTCAGTTGCCCGAACGCTTCACGGTTGAAGCTGCGCCAGTCCGACCAGGACAGTTGCACATTGCCCTGCAGATCGAGCGTATTGAAGGGCGCGCCGAGGCCGCTCAGCAGGGAAGCCGGCACGGCGATCGTACCCGCCGTGACGGTCGCGGTACGCGGCGTGGCGTCGACCGTGATCGGCTCCGGCATCGCTTCGCTGTGCCGCATGGTCATGCGCACGCGGCCCGCGAAGAGCGGCCAGAAAGCCGTGTGCCACTCGATCCGGCCCGGCAGCAGGGTGGCCGCGCTCATATCGGAGCCCGCGGCCAGCATCAGCGTCGCCGAGCCGTGCCACAGCGAGCCGGCTGGGTTGACGAGATTGACATGGCCGCGCGTCTGTTTGGCGAACTGCGGTGTGATCCAGGCGGCCGGCAGCATCGCCAGCAGCACGACGGCGGCGGACAGCACCGCCACCACCAGCCAGGGCAGCGCGACGCGCAGGCGCCGCATCCAGTAAGTCATGCGAGATCCTGTGGCGGCACGGGCGCGGTTATCTTCATTTCGCGGTGGACGGCTGCAGCGAGGCCGTCAGATCCACCTGGCCGTCTTCCTTGAGCGCCGTGGCGTGCGCCTCCGAGACCTGCACCTTGAACTGCTTGCGCACATCGTCGACCCAGTTCGTCCACGCCGGGAATGACGCGTTCTTCAACTGGATCTGCACCGCGTTGCCGATCACCTGGACCTGCGTCGCCGCGAGGCCATGATCGTTGAGCGAAGCGGTAAGGGCATCCTTCAGCGCGGCGCCGGTCGGCGCGACGCCTTGCGCCGCCGCCGACAATTGCCGCGCTTCGTTCGCTTGCGCGGTCATCTGCGCCAGTTGCCGCTGCAAGGTGGGCAGCGACTCGCGCAGATGCGCGCGCCCCTCCTGCGCGGGCGCCCACAGCACCGACCACGCGATCACCACGGCGAGCACACCGCCGCCCCACGCCAGCAGGGTTTTTTCGCGCTCGGTGCGCTGGTCCCAGAATCCGGCCCATGTTTGAGCGAGTTCAGCTTTCATTGTCCGTTCCTGATGGTCCACTTGCCGGTATTGCTGTCGATCGCGCCGCTCAGGCCGTTGCGGCCAAGGCGCTTCGAGAAGTCGGGATCGAGCTTGACCTCCGGCTTGAAGGTCACATCGAGCCGCCTGTCGTGATAGTCGAGCGCGGCAATGCCGTTGACCGGCACCGGCGCCAGCGAGCGCGCGAGGCCGTCGGCCAGCGGCAGGAAATCATCCGGCGACAACTCACCGGCCGCGACACGCAACTGCTGCAACTGACGCGCCATCTGGTCCGGCGCATCGAGCACGACGGTCGTCTTGGGGAAAGTATTGAGCAACAGTTCGGTCATCTGCGTATTGATCGCATCGCGTTGACGCGCGAGCATCAGCCACTGCACGTTCGCGCCGACAATCGCGATCACCAGCGCGCCGACCGCGAGCAGCGCCGGCAGACGCAGACGCCGCAGGGTGGCGCGGTCGAGCCGCCACGGCTGCGACGCGAACTCGAACTGGCACAGGTCGAAGCGGCACTCCAGCGCGCGCCGGGCGAGCTGCTCGAACGGCATGGGGCTCGCGCCGTGGATATGCGCCGCCAGCCGCGCCGGGCTATTCGGGGCGAGACTCGGCTCGTTGCCGGGCACTTCGGTGAGCATATACAGCGAGACCGGCGCCGCGCCGGCGAGCGCGCCGAGCGTCGCGTTCACCGCGCTGGCCGGCACGGCCAGCCCTTCGCCCTGCACGCCGCGCGCGATCGCCAGTTCGACGCGCGGCACACCGTTGCCCGCGACGCTTTCCACCGCGCCTTCGAGCAGCATGGCGGGAGCGGTCTGCACCACGGCGCCGAGCACGGCGGCCACCATCGGCACGACGGACGCAACGCCGGGCGCCACCACCGGCGCGACGCCCGGCAGCGACGTCGCCGCACTGGCGGAGCCCGCCATGGCCGGCTCACCGGCGTTCACCATTTCCGCGACTTCGGCGGGCGCGTCGACATCGAGCGCGGCGGCCTGCGGCAGGCACCGCGTGACCGGCACCGCGCGCAAGCTGCGGTGACCGGCGTTAGCGAACGATTCGCAGATAAAGCGGAACCAGCCTCGGTCGATGATCGCCAGCAATTGCCGGCCGCCCGCGACCGGTTTCGGGTCGACCGCGATGTGGCAGGTCTGCGGGTCCTGGATCAGTTGATCCTCGACGATGTTGGGCAGCGCCTGACGCAGCCGCGGGCCGCGCAGCGGCGGCAGCGTGGCGGGCATCATCAGCAGGTCGCGCGCGGCGACCATCAGCACCGTCGTGGCGGCGCGCGGCAGCAGCGCCAGCGCCGAACGGCCGGCGCGCTGGGTGCGCCCCGACTTGTCGAGCAGCACGAACGGCAGCTCCGGCAGTTGCCACTCCTGCGACGGCACCGCCGGATCACGCGGCGGCAGTAGAACGATCAGCGTGCTCAAAGGCCACTCTCTCTGGGAAAGGCGTTATTCATAATTGGTCTTCTACTCGCACGATACGCGTAGTGTGAGTCAATGCGTCGCGATAGACGAGGGTCGTGCGGTCCACCTCGGCGCGTTCGTGCTGGACGCGCCCGTGGATCAGAAAGTAATTCGAGTTGACGTCGAGTTCGCTCGGATCGATCGGCGTCGACTGCACGCCGGCGCCGCGCAACGCGAGTTGCACGTCGCCCGCGTTCCGGAAAAACACCGTCTGCCGGCGCGCGACGAAGGCTTGCGCCGTCGACACGCTCATTCCCTGCACGACCGCCGCGATCACCTCGGCGGAGGCCGTGTTCACGTTGACTGCAGAGACGGTCGGCAGCACGGTGACGAAGGGGCGCAGGCGCGCGATCATTTCGGGCGTGTAGCCTGGAATGTCGAGCAGCGAGTCGACGCTGATCATTTGCAGCGGCGCGTTGGCCGCGCTGTCGTTGCTGTCCTCGATACCGGGTTTGTCGGTGAAACTGCCGCCGGTGGCGCCGCCTTGAACCTGCGGGGTCGCGGTCGTGCCGTTGGTGGACGTGACGGTCTGGAAACGGGTGGCCGATTGTGCGAGGCTCGCGCGGACCTGGACTGCGGTGGCTTTTGCCAACTGGCTGTTCAGGCCGAGCGATACGAGCAAGCGCTGATAGGCGCCGACCTGGTTCATGTCCAGTTGCATCACGCCGGGGGCCGGGCTTTCGACCAGGTTTCGGAGATTGAATTTTGCCTGGGCGTCTTCGATTGAGCCTGACAGGTAGGTTGCTGCGCCTTGTTCGGCTCGTACTTCGCCGATCTGGCCGAGGAAATCGGATAGGCGAGTTTTAGCGATGGGGACGCCCCATAGGCCGCCCAGGTAGGTGATGCCGGCTGAGGTGTCGCCCTCCGAGCGGAGGATCAGGCGCGTCCAGTCCAACGCGCCGCGTGCTACCCATTGGGCTTGCGAGAGGAGGCGTTGGTTTTCGATGCGGCGGATTTGCACCTGCTGGCGCCAGAGCATGCCTGAGACCAGAATTGCTGATAGGGCGACTACCAGTAGCGCGCTGATGATGGCTACGCCTTTTTGGGTTACCTGGTTTTTGTTTTTGTTGGCCTTTCCTTGAAATCTTTGTGGTCTATTGCCGTTGCCCCTGTGCGGGGCGGCACCTACTTTCTTTGCAGCAGCAACGAAAGTAGGCAAAGAAAGCCGCTTTACACCGCCGATGCTAAGCAGCTCGCCCGCGCAGCCACGAGAGTGGCTCATCTGAAATCCGTCACCTCGCACATTCCCCACCAGTGACAAGGCAGTCATACCTCCCGCCTCGCACTGCGTGCTCACCGGAACGGCCTGCATGGAACACCGTGGCGTATTCCCGCCTTGGTGGGCGCCGTCGGCTCCGCCTCGGCGGGAAGCGGAGGCGGCTGAAAGAAAGTCAGACGTACTGCGACATGCAGCGAAACACCGATGGTTTTGTAGCGGACCGCTCGGCGCGCGCAGCGCCGCCGGAACGGATGACTGCCTGGTCACAGGCGTTTGCTGCGCGAGGGACCGTTCGTCAATCGCGCCACTACCGTGACTGCGCGAGGGGCCCGCTGGTACGTTAGCGGTGTGAAGCCGCTTTCTTTGCTTACTTTCTTTGCGGCGGCAAAGAAAGTAATTGCCGCCCCGCACAGGGGCAACGCCAATAGACCACCGCGAAATCAAGGAAAGGCCAAAAGAAAGCCCAACACCCAAAACCCAAACCGACGGAGTCAAAAGAAAACCCTTCATCTCACTCTCCGACGAGAAAAACCCGCGTAACGGGCCGCGCCAACGACGTCGCCCCGATACTGACCTGCAACCCCGTCACCGACCGCGGCAGCGGCGCACTCCCAAGCTGCGGCACCTTCAGATTATTGTCCGCCTCCGTAATGGCACTCTGCACATCGCTCATCTGCGTCGTCCAGCCCACCTTCGGCACATAAAGCTGCGCCGAAATCGAACCAACACCGCCCATCAACGGCAAGCCGCTCCATCCTTCGCCTTCGCCGCCGCGCAACGCCCCCCGCAACTCGCCGATATTGCGTAACGGCGGCGAAGCATAGCGAACCACCCGCCCATCGGACACCCGATACCGCACCACCTGCAAGCGCGGCGCCGTACCCGGCAAGTTGACCTGCCGCACGATCTGCAACACGCTGCCGGACACCGACACGGCCGGCTGCCCAGCCTCGTCATCCGATGTGGCCTGGCGCGCGTCGATCCGCATCTGGTCGAACAGTTGCGCGAACACGCGCTCGTCTTCCATGGCGTTCGTGATGGTCTGCCGGCCGCGAATGATCTGGTCGAGCCCGCGCCACGACAGCACGGCAATCACCGCCAGAATCGCAATCGCCACCAGCAATTCGATCAGCGTGAAACCACGCGCGCGCGCCCGGCGGCGGCGGCGCTCAGAGCGAACGGTTGTTTTCATTCGCGACCACCGTCACCATCTGAGCCAGATTGCCGGACCCACCCGGCGTCGTCACCATCACTTCCACACGACGAAACACCGGATTCGGCGTGGCCGTCACATGCTCCGTGCAGATCAACTGCAAGTTGCCCTGCGAGCAATCGAAACTCGTCGAGCCGACGTTCGGCCAGGCATGCGTCAAACGCAATTGCGCCAGCGTATTGTCCGCGCTCCAGCCCGCCAGCAACCGGCGGTGCAGATCGGCCTCGCCGCTCGCGAGACTGCCCACCGCGCGCAACGATGCCGCCAGCGCCACCGCGATGATCGCCAGCGCGACCAGCACTTCGATCATCGTAAAACCGCGCTGCGCGCTGTGGACCCGCGCACGGGCCGCCATGCTCCTGCAACGACGCATCTCAATGCACCTCATAGCGGCCATTGCCGGTGCCGACGATCGTCGCGCGCCCGGCCGCCGAAAACAGCGTGATCTGCACGGGCACGTCGATCGCCTCGGTGCCGAACACGATGCGGCCAGGCTGCGCATCCGAACCCGGATAGCTGATGCTCACGCCGGTCACGCCGCCTTCCCAGCGACGCGGCCCAAGCAGATCGTCACGCAGCGGCCGCCAGCCATCTTCGGTGCGCAGGTCGAAACGAAAGCCGCCTTCGACCGGTTGCCAGGCGATCGGCCGCGCGCGCACCTGCGCTTCGTCGCCGGCCGATTCGAAGAGCAGCGCGAGACGTTGCGCTTCTTCGTTCAGATCGGTGCGCGGATTGCGCGTGATCGTCAGCGCGGTCAAGGACACCAGCAGGCCTGCAATCACCAGCACCACCAGCATTTCCAGCAGCGTGAAACCCGCCGCGCGTCGGCGGCCACCACGCGTGCCCGCGTCACGTGAGCGCCGCGCGCCGCGATGGCGCGCGCCGGCACACGCCGCTCGCGGCAACGAAGCCGTACACGGCGTGTCCACACGGGACTTGCAAGCGGACAATCGCATAGTGCCGGCCAGGAACGATCAACCCAAATTCAAACGACGATGCATCGGGGAACGCGCGGGGTTGGACTCGCCGCTCGCATGAGAGTCATCGACTGCTTATAACTGCTTGACTGCCTACTGCCACGAGCCGACGTCGGCATCATTGCCTTCGCCGCCCGCCTTGCCATCCGCGCCGTAGCTGAACACGTCGATCTCACCGTGCACACCCGGGTTCAGATACTGATACGTGTTACCCCACGGATCGTTCGGCAGACGCTCGAGATAGCCGCCGTCCTTCCAGTTGTTCGGCACGGGGTCCGTGCTCGGCTTTTCGATCAGCGCGCGCAGGCCCTGCTCCTGCGTCGGATAGCGGCCGTTGTCGAGCCGGTAAAGCTTGAGCGCCTGCATGACCGTGCCGATGTCCTGCTTGGCGGCGACCCGGCGCGCCTCATCGGGACGGCTCATGATCTTCGGCACGATCAACGCGGCCAGAATGCCCAGAATCGCGATCACGACCATGATTTCGATCAGCGTGAAACCGCGCTGGCGGCGGCTGCGTGGACCCGCGATTTCATGACGGCGAGTGGTCGACAGTTGCATAGCTTGCTACCTCTTTTCAGGTGAAATTTTCGACTGGGCGGAATTCATATTTCAGCAATCAGGGTGCCATTGAACACGTCCGGCCGGTCATTTTAATGTCATGGTGTTGAAGGGTCGTGAGAAAACGCCGGGCCGCCCCGGCTTTGCTCACCGCCTCGGGATCTGGCGCGCGGCGCCCGGCGGAGAGAGCGCTTTCAACCCAACGCAATCTTCACAATAGTCCGTACAATGATGCGCATGAACGCCATCCAAATCCGCCTTCTGTCGCTCGCGCTGTTTGCCGTGTTCTGCGCGACGCTGACCTACTGGGTCGTCACGCTCAGCACGATGTCCGGTGCGCCGTTGCCCGCCGCCGCCGCGCATGCGCAGGTCTCGACCGACCAGGCCGCCACGCTGTTCGGCGGCCAGCTTACGCGCGGCGCCAACCAGGACGTGCGACTGTTCGGCATCCTCGCTTTGCGGGAAGGCGCCGCGGCCATCGTCAGCGTCGGCGGCGAACCGCCGCACGCCGTGTCGCTCGGCAGCGCGCTGATGCAAGGCGCGAAACTCTCCGAGGTCCGCGCCCGCTCGATCATCATCGACCGCAATGGCGCGCACTCCGAAGTGTTCCTGCCGGCCAATCCCGCCGGCCCCACAATCTACGTGCGCTAAAGCCCGGCGCCGGTCGGCCGCTTCTCCGCCGCCTGTCGTCACCGGTTGCGCGGCGGCCGCGCCGCTAACCGACGCGCGGCATCGCACCATCCAGACCCTCTCCCGGCCTTACTGCACCAGGTTGTTCAACTCGATGATCGGCAGCATCACCGCCAGCACGATCACCAGCACCACGCCACCCATCGCCAGAATCAGCAACGGTTCCAGCAGACTCGTCAGGAACATCGTGCGGCGCTCGAGCTCGCGCGCTTCGCCGTCGGCGGCACGGTCGAGCATCGTGGTCACGTCGCCGGTCGCTTCGCCGGACCGGATCAGGTGCACCAGCACGGGTGGAAATGTCTTGGTATTGCCGAGCGCGCGCGACAGCGACGTGCCCTCGCGAACCCGCACGATAGCGTCGTCGATGTTCTCGCGCATCGCGTTGTTGCTGAGCGTTTCGGCGGCGGCTTGCAGCGCCCGCAGAATCGGCACGCCCGCTGCCGTCAGAATGCCGAGCGTGCTGGCAAAGCGCACAGTGTTGTAGCCGCGCACGAGTTTGCCGAGCAGCGGAGCGGTCAGCAGCCAGCGGTCGAAAGCGAGGCGCGGGCCGGGCTGCTTCAGGACCGAGCGCACCAGGTACGCGAGCACGGCCACGCCGATCAGCAGCGCCCACCACCAGTTCCGCACGAACCCGGAGAGCGCCATCATCATGATCGTGAGAAAGGGCAGTTGCTGCTTGGTGCTGGCGAACACATTCACCACCTGCGGCACCACATAGCTCAACAGAAACGTGACGATGCCGAAGGCGATGATCGTGACGATGGTCGGGTACGTGAACGCAAGCACGATTTTCTGTTTCAGCGCGTTGCGTTGTTCGATGTAGTCCGCGAGCCGCGACAGCACCAGACCCAGTTTGCCGGTATGTTCGCCGGCCGCGACCAGCGCGCGATAGATCTCGGGAAAGTCTTTCGGATGCTGCGTCAGCGCATTGGCGAGCGAATGGCCGCCGAGCACTTCCGCGCGGATCGACGCCATCAGTTCGCGAATGTAATCGCGCTCCGATTGCTCGGTGAGCACGGCAAGCGCCTCGTCGAGCGGCAGACCGGCAATCAGCAGGCTGGCGAGCTGGCGCGTCAGGATCGCCTGCTCGCGTTGCGACAGGCGCCGCCCGAGCGACAGACGTTGATTGCGCTCGCCGCGCGTGCGCGTGGCCGCCGGTTCGACGACGAGCGGCGTCAGCCCTTGCGAACGCAGATTGGTGCGCGCGCCGCGCGCGCTGTCCGCGTCGAGCACGCCTTTTTGCGCCTTGCCCGCCGCGTCGATTGCTTCGAAACGAAATGCCGGCATGCGCTTATGCTCCGCCCGTGACGCGGATCACTTCTTCGAGCGATGTAAGGCCGGAGGCGAGCCAGCGGTCCGCGTCCTCGCGCAGCGTACGCATGCCTTGCGCGCGGCCGGCCGCGAGGATTTCCGCGTCGGCCGCGTTGCGGTGAACCAGCGTGCGGATGTCGTCGTCGATCAGCAGCAGTTCGTAGACGCCGCGACGTCCCGCGTAGCCGGAGTGGCCGCACCGGTCGCAACCCACCGGATGCCAGCGCACGCTGCCGTCTTCTTCCACTCGCTCTTCGCGGCACACCGGACACAAGCGCCGCACGAGCCGCTGCGCGAGCACGCCGAGCAGCGACGACGCCAGCAGATACGGCTCCACGCCCATGTCGGTCAAACGTGTCACGGCGGAGGCCGCGTCGTTGGTGTGCAGCGTGGCCAGCACGAGGTGGCCTGTCAGCGACGCCTGCACCGCGATCTGCGCGGTCTCCAGGTCGCGGATTTCACCGATCATGATGACGTCCGGGTCCTGCCGCAGAATCGAGCGCAGCGCCCGCGCGAAGGTCATGCCGATCCGTTCGTTGACCTGCGTCTGGCCGATGCCCGCCAGGTCGTATTCGATCGGGTCTTCGACCGTCATGATGTTGGTGGTCGCCGTTTCGAGCCGCGACATTGACGCATACAGCGTGGTGGTTTTACCCGAACCGGTCGGGCCGGTCACCAGCACGATGCCGTGCGGCCTGCCGATCAGCTTGTCGAACTTGACGAGCGTGTCGGACGCCATGCCGAGTGCTTCGAGATTCAGACGCGACGCGTCCTTCTCCAACAAACGCAGCACCGCGCGTTCGCCGTGACCGGTCGGCAGCGTCGAGACCCGCACGTCGACCGGGCGGCCGCCCACGCGCAGCGTGATGCGGCCATCTTGCGGCAGGCGCTTCTCGGCAATGTCGAGTTGCGCCATGATCTTGATCCGCGAGATCAGCGCGCCGTGCAGCGCCTTCTTCGGGCGCACCACATCGCGCAACGTGCCGTCCACGCGAAAGCGCACGACAGAGGCATTCTCGAACGGCTCGATGTGAATATCCGATGCCTGCTCGCGCGCCGCTTGCGTGAGCAACGCGTTGATCATGCGGATGATCGGCGCGTCGTCTTCCGACTCCAGCAGATCCTCCACCTCGGGAATGTCCTGCATGAGGCGCGAGAGATCGACTTCGCCTTCCACTTCGCCGACCACCTGCGCGGCGCTGCCGTCCTGGCGCGCATACGCCTGGTTGATCGCCTGCGCGAGTTCGTCGGCGGGCACGCGCACGATCGACACCGCGCCGAAGTTACGCGCCACTTCGGAGAGCGCCGCGTCGCTCGTGCGTTCGCTGATCCAGACTTCGAGGCTGTCCGCATGCTGGTGCGCAACCAGAATCTGGCCGGCGCGGGCAAAGCCGTAGGGCACGAGCCGCGCGGCGATCGCCGACGGCGCCTCGCGCCCGGCATGCTCGGTCACGCCCGCATTCGGAATCGCGGCGGCTTGTGCCGCTGCCCCGGCTCGCGTTGCTGCCGGCGCAGCGGACGCTGACGGCGGCGTCGACGGCGTGCTCACGGCCGCACTCCCGGCGACGCGGTGGACGGCGTCACGGTGACGGGGTTGCTCTGCACGGCAGGGCCAACGGTGGCCGGACTGCTCTGCGCGGCGGCGCCGTTGGTGGTCGCCGCACCGCTGGTGGCCGCGGCGCCGTTCGTCACCGCACCGCCGTTGGCGGGCGGCGGCGCCATCTTCTGCCGGCGCATCTTGTCGATATCGAACAGATTCATCTCGGGCGAACCGCCCTGGCTCGGACCGATCGGCATCGGCGGCACCACCGGATCGTCGCTGTCCTTCATCAGGTTGTTGTCCTGCTTGTACGCGCCCTGCACGCCCTGGATGTAGTCGTAGCGATTCGACGTCACGGCCTGAGCCGTACCACGATCGTTGATGATCACCGGGCGCAGGAACACCATCAGGTTGGTCTTGTTGCGGGTCTTCTGTTCCGAGCGGAACAACTGGCCGATCCACGGAATATCGCCGAGCAGCGGCACCTTGCTATTGCTGACCTGGTAGTTATCCTGCATCAAGCCGCCCAGCACGATGATCTCGCCGTTGTCCGCGAGCACCGTCGACTGGATCGAACGCTTGGTGAATTCCGGGCCGGCCGGGTTGGTCGCGGCGTTGTTCGTGCCGGTGACGATCGCCGAATCTTCGGTGTAGAGCTGCAGCCTGAGAATGCCGCCGTCGGTGATCTGCGGCTTGACGTGCAGCGTCAGACCGACGTCCACGCGATCGTAGGTATTGAACGCCGAGGTCGCGGTCGAGCTCGTGAGGTTCGAATACGAACCCGTCTGGATCGGCACGTTGGTGCCGACGACGATCTTGGCTTCCTCGTTGTCGAGCGTAATGAGGTTAGGCGTCGACAGGACGTTCGCATCGGCGGTCTGCGAGAGCGCCTGCAGCAGCGCGCCGAGTCCCTGCACACCGAAAATGTTGTGAATCCAGCCGACGTTGAGGCCCTGCTGGAGACTTTGCCCGGCGAGCGCCCCGGCCAGACCGCCCGTGGCGCCGGTCGCCGCGGCCGCCGCGGTCAGATTGATGATGCTGTTGCTGCTGCCGGTCTGCAGATTGGTACCGGCAAAGATGGAATTGTTCGCGACCTGCCATTGAATGCCGAGATTGCCACTCGTATTCGAATTCAACTCGACGATCAACGCTTCGAGATAAACCTGAGCGCGCCGTGCGTCGAGCTGGTCGATCACCGCGCGCAAGTTGCGGTACACCGGCTCGGCCGCCGTAATGATCAGCGAGTTGGTCGCGGCATCCGCCTGGATCATGCCGCCCGGCTGATTGTCGTCGCCCTTTTCCTTCTCGTTACCTAGCAGGCCGCCGGAATTGGCGCCGCCGCCCGCGCCGTAGCCGCCGCCAGCGCCGCCCATCGGCGAGGCCATCGAGCTGCTGCCGAGACCGCCCGACGGCAGCGGCGGCGTACCCGAGGCGCCCGTCGAATTGCCGCCGCCCAGCCCACCGCCGCCGTTCTGATTGAACGAATTCGCATCGTTCGAGGTCGCCGACGAGCCAGTCTCGCCGCCTTTGCCGAACATGCCGCGCAAAGTCTTGGCGAGCCTCGTCGCGTCCGCGTTGCGCAGCGGCACGACGTGAATGTTGCCGGGCATCGTGGTCGGCGTATCGAGTTCTTTCGCCAGTTGCTTCGCCGCCGCGAGACGCGCGCCGTTCGACGCGCGGATCAGCAGCGAGTTGGTGCGCGCGTCGGCCGTGATCGAGACCTTCAGCGTCGCGTCGGTGCTGCCGATCGCGCCCGGGTCGAGCATCTTGGAGAGTTGCGTGGCGATGTCGATCGCGTTGGCGTTCTTCAGTTGCACCACCGATACCGACTGGCCCGCCGCCGTATCCACACCGGCAATGATCTGCGCAATACGCCGCACGTTGTCGGCGTAATCGGTCACGACGATCGTGTTGTTGGCGGGGTAGGCCGCCACCGTATTGTTCGGGGAGATCAGCGGGCGCAACACCGGCAGCAGATTGTTGGCCGATTCGTTCTTCAGTACGAACACCTGCGTCACCACCTGGTCGCCGCGCGCGGTGGGCGCGTTGCCCACGTAGGTCGGCACGCCTTGCAGCTTGGCATCGGCCTCGGGCACCACTTTCAGGACGCCGTGGTCTTGCACGAGCGCGAAGCCCTGCATGCGCAAAGCGGACTGCAAGGTCTTCAGCGCCTGATCTTCAGGCACGGCATTTTCCGACACCAGATTCAGCTGACCCTTCACACGCGGGTCGACGATGATCGTTTTGCCGGTTGCCGCGCCGATCGCCTTGGCCACCTGGTCGATGTCGGCGTTGACGAAGTTGAGTGTCACCTGAGCCTGTGCTGTCTGCGCGGTGATCAAACCAGCCACCAGCAGCGCCGTTGCGACGCGACGCAAAGCCATACGATTTCTTCTCATGAAATAGGGTATTGATGCCGACGGCCGCAGCCGCCGACTGTCATGCTGTGCGGACATGGGAGCAGGCCGCCGCCCTGTCGGTCTGCCGGCCGGCCTCGCGAGCGATTACCGCCCTCGCTGCCCGCCGCCCGATGCCCGAAAAAAATGAACAGTACCAGTTTTTCATGTCGGATTTGTCACAAAACAGACTGCGCCATGCGATTCCTCTAAAGTTCCGCCCCTTTTGTCAAGCATTTGAAAGCTAATGAAATGGGTCTTGATGAGCGAGAAAAGGCTTCGTTTTCTACGCATTTATGTCGGTTAGCCAACTTGACGGAGGTTCGCCTGCCGGTATGATACGAGCCGTTCGAGTCCCTGGTTGCGGGTTGCTGACGCGGGTTTTCCCGATGTCCGGCGCACACCCGGCTGGCGTGGCTCGGCGGCTGTCAGCGGCTGAAGTATGGCCGACGCGGTCTCTTGCCCAACCTTACTCTTGCGCTTTACTTAGTGGTCTTGACCGATGAATCGTCCCTTCGTCACCTTCGCCGCAGGACTCGCCGTGCTGATAGCAGCAGGGTCCGCGCGCGCCGATTGCTTTGACGAAGCGGCGAAGTATCAGAAGGTCAACCCCCTGATTCTGCGCGCAATCGCGTGGCAAGAGTCACATAATCGTCCCGACGCACAGCATAAAAACGCCAACGGCTCGATCGACTACGGCGTCATGCAGATCAATTCGATCCATCTGCCCACGCTCGCCCAGTACGGTATCTCGCAAGGCACGCTGATGGAGCCGTGCAAGAACGTCTATATCGCGGCATGGCATCTGCGCCGCCAGATGAACAAGTACGGCAACACCTGGCAGGCAATCGGCGCGTACCACTCCGAAACGCCGGCATTGCGGGACAAGTACGCGCAGCAGATCGTCGCGATCCTGCGCAAGTGGAATCTGATGCCGGCTGCGCACTAGCGCGGTCCAATCCGGCTTGATCCGGCCCATTGCGCGGCCACCACCCGTTTTGATGCACAATGCGGCTTCGTGCTGCCGTCGAGGCTCGCGCGTCGTGCAGCTCACGCAGTCATGCAGCGCGAGGCCCGGCACGCCTTCCAATCCCTTAGCTTTCCGTACTGCGATGAACCAGCCGCTATTGCCCGTCACCGTGCTCTCCGGTTTTCTGGGCGCCGGCAAGACCACGCTCCTGAATCACATTCTCGCCAATCGCGCCGGTTTGCGCGTGGCCGTGATCGTCAACGATCTGGCTGCCGTCAATATCGATGCGGCGCTCGTGCGCGATGCCGCTGCGCTTTCTCATGTCGAGGAGCAGCTCGTCGAACTGTCGAACGGCTGCATCTGCTGCACGTTGCGCGACGATCTGCGGGTCGAGATCAAGCGCCTCGCTGCCGAGCAGCGCTTCGACGCGATCCTGATCGAGTCGACCGGCGTCGCCGAACCCATGCCGATCGCGGAAACCTTCACTTTCGTCGATGACGAAGGCGCGTCGCTCTCCGACGTCGCCCGGCTCGACACGATGGTGACGGTGGTCGATGCGTTCAACTTTCTGCGCGACTACGGCTCGGCCGACGCGCTAGCCGAGCGCGGTATCGCGGCGAGCGAGGAAGATGACCGCACGCTGGTCGAATTGCTGATCGAGCAGATCGAATTCTGCGACGTGTTGGTGGTGAACAAGGCGGACCTTGTCAGCGCGGACGAACTCACGCGCCTGCAGCGCATTCTCGGCCGGATCAACCCGCGCGCGGTGCAGGTGGCCGCCCGTTTCGGCGACGTGCCGCTTGCTCAAGTGCTGAACACCGGCCGATTCGATTTCGACGAGGCGTCGAGCGCGCCGGGTTGGCTGGCGTCGCTCAATCATGAGCATGACCACGAGCACGGCCATGCGCATCACGGTGAGGCGGATGAATTCGGCATCAGCACTTTCATTTACCGGGCGCGCCGGCCGTTTCATCCGGAACGCTTGTGGGCGCTGCTGCATCAGGAGTGGAAGGGCGTTTTGCGCAGCAAAGGCTTCTTCTGGCTCGCCACCCGCAACGATATAGCCGGTTCGCTCTCGCAGGCGGGCGGCGCTTGCCGCCACGGTCCGGCAGGCATGTGGTGGGCCGCTCAGGACCGCAGCGAATGGCCCGACGGCGACGACGAGCTGGCCGCCGAAATCGCCGCGGACTGGTACGGCGACCCGGACGATCTGAGCATTGGCGACCGCCGTCAGGAACTGGTCATGATCGGCGTCGGCATCGACCCCGCTGTCTGGCAGGCGAAGTTCGACGCGTGTCTGCTGACCGAGGACGAATACGCGCAGGGACCGCAGGCTTGGGAAAAGCTCGCCGATCCGTTCCCGGCCTGGGACTTCGACGAAGACGACCACGACCACGACCACGACCACGATCACAACCATCATGACCACGATCACGACGGTCATGGCCACGGTGAAATCGTGCATCGCCACGACTGAGCGGCTTAGCCTAACGGCGAGATAGCCGCGACGCTCGTCGCCGCTATCCGTTGCGCCGTGCGCGGACAAAGAACGCGCAGGCGAAAAAAAACCCGCCGTTGGCGGGTGTCAACTGCCTGGCAGTAGTCTGCTTAGCGCTTGTTGACTGCATCCTTGAACGCCTTACCAGCCGTGAACTTGACGGTCTTGGCGGCCGGGATCTTGATAGTTTCGCCGGTCTTGGGGTTACGACCCGTACGTGCTGCGCGCTTGCCCGAACCGAAGCTGCCGAAGCCGATCAACTGGACCGCATCACCCTTCGACACAGACTTCTTGATCACTTCAAGCAACGTGTCCAGCGTTTCACCGGTTTGAGCCTTGCTGGCGCCCGTCTGTCCTGCGACGGCGTCGATCAGTTCCTGTTTGTTCATTAAGGTTCCTTTCTGAGTTTAGGTTGACACGAACAGCGCGAACGCGCCGATTATACGTGCGCGGGCCGCGCCGTCGAGCAGCTCCGGCTCCGGATCCCCTCCGGACCAATCGCGCCGGACAGATAAGCGTCCGTCGGCCGAGCTGCCGCTCCCTTCGCGGCGCTTGCTATGATAGCGCAGCGCAAACCCAATCAGGATAAGGGTTTCGAAGAATTGCGCGGTGACGAAGCGGATATTGCAACGAAACTGCCATTTTTGCTCCCGGCAACCCCAACCGAGGGCTGAAACCCAGTACGGACGGGGCCTGGCGTTGGTTTTTGCCAACGTTCGGCGCGTCTTTTCCGCCGTCCGGCGAGCTGCACGCGCGGGCGGCAACCTTCGACCCGCGTGCGAGAACGCCGGGCCGGTCCGAATTTTCTCACCCCCTCGGGGGTCCTGTCGGGAAACGGCAGGCTCTGGGGGCATCTTTCCGAGCGTCATTTTCCGTCGCGCATGACTGATCCGCTGATTCCCGCCGTCCTCGCCTTTCGCGACAATGGCACGCCTTTTTCGCCGCTTTACAACGACATCTATCACAGTGCCGTGGGCGGCCTCGAACAGGCTCACTATGTTTTCCTGCGCGGCAATGCGCTACCCGAGCGGTGGCAGGGCCGCCGCATTTTCACCGTGCTCGAAACCGGCTTCGGCATGGGCATCAATTTTCTGATGACCTGGGCCGCGTGGCGCGCCGACTCATCGCGCTGCGAGCGGCTGCATTTCGTCTCGACCGAGAAGCATCCGTTTACCGCCAGCGATTTACGCAAAGTGATTGCGGCGACGATTTCCGATCCGGAGATTGCGGGCCTCGCTCAAACGCTCGCAAATGCGTGGCCGATGCTCGTTCCCGGCACCCATCGGCTCGAATTCGAAGAAGGGCGCGTCGTGCTCACGCTCGTTTTCGCCGACGCGCAGGACAGCCTGCCGGCGCTGAGGCTGCGCGCCGACGCGTTTTACCTCGACGGCTTCGCGCCGGCCAGGAATCCCGAACTCTGGACGCCGGCAATCTTCAAGGCGCTCGCGCGGCTGGCGGGCGAGGGCGCCACCCTCGCCACCTACAGCAGCGCCGGCGACATCAAACGGGCGTTGACGCAGTGCGGCTTCGAATACCGCAAGGTGGACGGCTTCGGCTGGAAACGCGCGATGCTGGTCGGCCACTTCGCCCCGCGCTGGCGCGTGCGGCGTCATGAGCCGCCCGCACCGCTCGCGCTCGACGAACGGCATGCCGTGGTGATCGGCGCAGGGCTCGCGGGCTGTGCGGTGATCGAACGGCTTGCCGCGCGCGGCTGGCGCGTCACGTCGCTCGAACGGCATGCTTCGGTGGCGCAGGACGCATCGGGCAATCCCGCCGGCGTGTTCCATCCGATGATTTCGCGCGACGACAGCGTCGCCTCGCGCGTCACGCGCGCCGGCTTTCTGTATTCGCTCAGGCGCTGGGCCGCGCTCGAACAGCGCGGTCCCGGGCTCTCGCGCGGCGGTCAGGGCCTGCTGCAGATCGCCGCGGACGACGAGGAAGCCCGCTCGATCAGTCATGCGATCGCTGCATCGGGTTATCCGTCCGACTACGTGCGGCCCGTGTCGCCGGCCGAAGCTCAGCGGCTCGCCGGCATGCCGCTCGCGCGCGGCGGCTGGTTCTTCGCGCACGGCGGCTGGATCGACCCGGCGTCGCTCTGCGCCGCTCAGTGCGCCGCCGCCGATGAGTTGCTCGAACGCCGCTTCGCTGTAGACGTCGCACGGATCGAGCGGTCTGGCGCTCAGTGGACCGTGTTCGACACTGCGGGGCAGGCGGTCGCGCGGGCGCCCGTGGTGATCGTCGCGAGCGCTCACGACGCCGCGCGCATCGCCGGTCTGCAGCACGCGCCGACCCGCAGCATTCGCGGCCAACTCACCTTGCTGCCGGCCGGCGCGGTGCAGCCGCCGCTCGAAATGCCGGTGATCGGCGAAGGCTACGCGGTACCGCTTGCCGACGGCGTCACGCTGACGGGCGCCACTTACGAACTCGACGACCCCGACACTTCGCTGCGGGCGAGCGGCCATCTGGAAAACCTCGAGCGCGTCGCGCAGATGCTGCCGGCGTTTGCGGGCGTGGTCGAGCGCGCCGAGCCGGCCGCGCTGGCTGGACGTGTCGCGTTCCGTTGCGTCACCAGCGACCGCATGCCGATGATAGGCCAGCTCGCCGACGAAACGCTCGCGGCGCGCGACGCTCAGCGTCTGCGCGGCGCATGGCCGCTCGATCTGCCGCGCACGGACGGCCTGTACGGCGCATTTGCCTATGGTTCGCGTGGGCTGGTGTGGGCCGCGCTCGGCGCGGAACTGATCGCGTCGCAACTGGAAGGCGAACCATGGCCGCTCGAGCGGGATCTGGCTGAAGACATCGATCCCGCGCGTTTCCTATTACGCGCATTGCGTCAAGGGACAGCGGGTTAACGGTGTGTTAACCGCGGGCGTCCCGGCAAACTTGCCCGGTGAGTTATCCACTGAAACTTGTGGATAACCGTACCGTTTACCCGCGCAACTCATGTGGAACCGTTGTGGACGTAAACGGGGTAACTTGGCCTCCGCCGAAAATCGCAAAAAGTTGCCCCCGTATACCCTCCGCTCCCGCACACGCTGTGCATCCGGTTATGCGGTCGGCAAGCCGATGATTCGTTTCGGTAAACCGGACTTATCCACAGAAACCGAGGCAGCTTGTTAACTGTTACTACGTATACATACGGTAAACCTGTAAACAGCAAAGCCGTGGCTGGAGCGAAGCTTGTCGGCGTAGCCGCGGCCCCACAACGCGCGGCAAAACTTCGCCGCCTCTATGTCCCGAAAAACACATCAACCGTGTTCAAACTATCCGCGCACGCGGCTGAATTCGGGCCCAAAACGGTCGCTTTTTCCTCATGTCGGCGAGATAACGTACGTTTTTACCGTTTTGCCAGCATGTTCGTGTCTTTTCGGTCGAGGCTGAAAAAGCTATGGCACAATCGCCGTTCTTTTCCGCGTCGTGCCTTGCCTCTACGGCGGCACACGCAGCAAACGGAACGGTGCCGCTCAATCAGAATCTGATTCAAAGTCGACGGCGTTCTTTCACCGTGCCGGTTTGCTACGGCCGCACCCCGAATGCGTCAGGCTCGCTGCGGCTGCAGCGCATTCAGATCATCCGATCGTTGAAAACTCGCAACGCTGGTCATGCGAAGCGATCGCGACAGTGAGCGCTTCATGCGCCCACCCGCTCGCCGGTGTTTTGCGCCGGTTCGTGTCGTCCGCCGTTGCTGCAAAGGAGAACCCATCACGATGAATTCGGCGTTTTCATTTTTTCCAGCCTGGCCGCTTTCACCCGACGCCATTTTTTGGGCTGGTCTCGCCTTGCTTGCCGCCGGTCTGTGCGGTGAGCTCTGTTATCGCGCGTGGCGTTTGCCGCGCATTTCCGGCTATGCGGTGATTGGCCTGGTTGCCGGCGCCGCCGGGTCGGGTGTGATCGACGCGGATTCCGCGAGCGCCGCGCGGCCGTTGCTCGACGTCGCGCTGGGTTTGCTGCTGTTCGAACTCGGCAGCCGGCTTGATTTGCGCTGGATCCGTCGCAATCCGTGGCTGATTCTGTCGAGCGTGGCCGAAGCCACGCTGACCTTTGCGCTGGTTTTGCCGGTTTTGCTGTTCCTGAACGTGCCGCTGATGGTGGCCACGGTGCTCGCCGCGATTGCCATGGCGACTTCGCCGGCCATGGTGATTCAGCTGAAAACCGAGTTGCGCGCGGAAGGCCAGGTGACCCAGCGTTTGCTGACCTTGACCGCGTTGAACAGCATGTACGCCGTGGTGATCGAAAAGCTCGTGTCGAGCTGGCTGCATCAGGAAGCGTACGGCAACGTATTCGCGACCATTTTGCAGCCGCTTTATCTGCTGGTCGGCTCGCTCGTGCTCGCCTATCTGCTCGCGCGCACCTGCACGTTCTTTTATCGCCGTTTGAACATGCAGGACGAGCATTCGTTTGTCGCGCTGTTCGGCCTGGTGCTGCTGGCCATCGCGGTGGCGCATCTGTTCAAGCTGTCGACCATTCTCGCGTTGCTGGCCGCCGGCATCATCGTGAAGAATCATGAAGCGCGTCCGCAGTTGTGGCCGCAGCATTTCGGCACGGCCGGCTGGTTGTTGACCGTGATTCTGTTCGTGCTCACGCTGACGTCGTTCGAATGGAAAGACATTGCGCTCGGCGGTGTCGCGGCGTTGGGTCTGATTGTTGCGCGTCTCGTGGCGAAACTGGTCGGCGTGCTGGCCTTCGCCAAGCCGAGCGGTTTGAACTGGAAGCAGGGCATGGCGCTCGGTCTATCGTTATCGCCAATGTCGGCACTCGCTTATCTGCTGGTCGACGATACGTACAACCTGTATCCGAACTTCGATCCGCAACTGCGGGCGATCGTGATGTGCTCCATTTTCGTGCTGCAGATTCTCGGGCCGTGGCTCGTCTATCGCAGTCTCGCGCTCGTGGCCGAGCGGCGCGAAGAGTAAGCGCGCCAATCAGCGCATCGCGCGGCTCGAAACTCGACGCTCGTTACGCTTTAACCGATTCACATTCGATTCAAAAACGGCCGGGCACGTGACCCACACCCGGCCGACCTGACTTAGGGGACGCCATGTCACTCGAACCCTTCATCGATTCGAAACCGTTCACCTTCGGTGTCGAACTCGAAATGCAGATCGTCAACACGCACGACTATGATCTGACCAAAGCCGGCACGGATCTGCTGCGTCTCATCAAGGACGAAAAGATCCCCGGCAACATCACGCCGGAAATCACCGAAAGCATGATCGAGCTGTCGACCGGCATCTGCACGACGCATGAGCAAGCCGTCGCCGACTTGCGCAAGATTCGCGACACTCTGGTTTCCGCCGCGGATCATCTGAACGTCGGCTTGTGCGGCGGCGGCACGCATGCGTTCCAGCAATGGAGCGAGCGGCAGATCGTCGATACACCGCGCTTTCAGTACCTGTCCGAGTTGTACGGCTATCTCGCCAAGCAATTCACGGTGTTCGGCCAGCACGTGCATATCGGCTGCCCGGATCCGAACAGCGCGCTCTATCTGCTGCATTCAATGTCGCGTTTCATTCCGCACTTCATTGCCTTGTCGGCATCGTCGCCGTTCGTGCAGGGTGTCGACACCGGTTTTCATTCGGCACGACTGAATTCCGTGTTCGCGTTCCCGTTGTCGGGCCGCGCGCCGTTCGTGTTGACGTGGGACAGTTTCGAGGAATATTTCTCGAAGATGGTTCACACCGGCGTGGTCAACAGCATGAAGGATTTTTACTGGGACATTCGGCCGAAGCCCGGTTTCGGCACGATCGAAGTGCGCGTGATGGACACGCCGTTATCGGTGGATCGCGCCGCGGCGATTGCCTGCTACATCCAGACGCTGGCCCGGCATCTGTTGCTCGACAAGCCGATCGTGCCAAAGGAAGACGACTACCTCGTCTATACCTTCAATCGTTTCGAAGCATGCCGGTTTGGTCTTGCCGGCACCTGTATCAATCCGCAGACGGGCGAGCGCAAGACGATTTCCGAAGACATTCTCGAGACGCTGGATCGGATCGCTCCGCATGCCGAAGCGTTGGGTTCGGGCAATGCGCTGGCCGAAATCGGTGCGATTGCCCGCAGCCAGGTCAACGATGCAACCTGGTTGCGCGGTGTCGTCGAACGGGAAAAGTCCCTGCACGAAGCCGTCAGGCAACAGTGTTTGCAGTGGCGCGCCTAGCCGGAGACGGGATGCCTCACGGCAAATCGTAAGGAAACCCGCTTCGAGCGGGTTTTTTTCCATAAATTAAATTTCCAGCTCGGCTTGTCTTAGGTTTTTTAAAGTTAGCGTATACAGACGTAGTAGTAGTTAACAAGCATTGCGTCGGCCTGTGGACAACTGAATAATTCCCTGCAAAGTCAAGGCGCTGCGTAAACCATAACCGAGCTGATCGAGGGCGCGTCGGCGCCGGTATACGAGGACAACTTCGGGACGGACAGGCAGGCCTCGCCGCTTATCAAGAATCGGCGCACAAGCTGTCCCTGCGTTTTCCCGGGGTTATCCACAGCTTGCATTGGATAAGTTAGCTGTACGATTCGCCGCTCTCGCATAGAATGTCGTTTTCGCTGCTTTGCCTTGCAAGGCGGTAAATTTTTGAGATAGTAGAAAACCGTCTTGTCCGCAGTTGGGCGAGGCTACCCCACACAGGCTACGGGCGCATGTCGGCGAGCGTTTTCGCCGGAATCGCACGCAAGCTGTAAATAAACCAATCGAAGATTATGAGCGAAGGCGTATACGGAGAACAGGCGACCGGGCGGGTGACCCACAGCCTATTGCGATTGAGCACGGCGATGCGCAGCCAGGCTTGGGAATGGGCGGAAGGCGCTGGCCTGACGCCGACCCAGGGCGAAATTCTGGTTCTGCTGATGCAGCGCAAAGGCCCGATGCGTCTCGGCGAAATTGCCCGTGAAACGGCCCTTACCGCCGCGACGACCAGCGATGCAGTCAGCACGCTCGAGACCAAAGGACTGGTCGAAAAGCGCCGTGCGCTGGACGACGGCCGCGCGCTCGCGGTCCGTCTGACGGCTCGTGGCCGTACGGCTGCGAAGCGCGCCGCGCAATGGCCGGACTTTCTGGCCAAGGCGGTCGGCACGCTGCGTGAAGACGAGCAGGCCGTGTTCTACCGCACGTTGCTCAAGACCGTTCATCAGCTGGAAGCGCAAGGCACCATTCCGCCGCACCGCATGTGTCTGAGCTGCACGCATTTCGAACCGAGCAAGAACCCGAAGAAGACGCCGCATCATTGCGCGTTGCTCGATCTGAAGATGTCGGATACGGATCTGCGCCTTGATTGCTCGGTGTATGAGACTGCCGACGTCGCCACCCAGAAGAAGACCTGGAAGATCTTCGCCCAATAAGGCGGCTTCTTCCGGGACAATCCGCTACACTGCGAACCGGCTCCGGCGGGTGGCACAGGCTGCCTGCCGGTCGCCCGGCGCCGCGTGGCGGCAAGTCTTTAGTCAACCTGAAGGTGGGACAGGCCGATGAATCGCGAAGTTCTGGCCATTCGCCACGTGCACTTCGAGGATCTGGGCAGTCTTGAGCTGGTGCTCGGCGAGCGCGGGCGCCCGGTCCGCTATCTCGATGTCGGCTTTGCCCGCATCGAGGCGCCGAACCCTGTCGCCGCATCATTGATGGTGGTGCTCGGCGGCCCGATCAGCGCAACCGACGACGCGCATTACCCGACGCTCGTGCCGCTGCTGTCCATGATCGAGAAACGCATAGCGGCCGGTTTGCCGACACTCGGCATCTGCCTTGGCGCACAGTTGATTGCGCGTGCGCTCGGTGCCCGTGTCTACCCCGCGGGTCGCACGGAACTGGGTTGGACACCGCTGACGCTGACCGATGCCGGTCGCGCTTCGCCGGTGCGCCATCTCGATAGCGCGCACACCTCCATGCTGCATTGGCATGGCGACACTTTCGATTTACCTGACAACGCAACGCGTCTCGCGTCGACGCCCGCGTGCGAAAACCAGGCGTTCGCGTGGGGCGGCCACGTGCTGGGTTTGCAGTGTCATCCGGAGATTCGCACCGATCGTTTCGAACCCTGGCTGATCGGCAACGCCGGCGAGCTTGCGGGTCACGGTATCGACGCGCGCCAGTTGCGGGCCGAGACCGCGCAGTTCGGTCCGGCGCTCGAAGCCGCTGCGTGCCGGATGTTCGGCGAATGGCTGGATCAAGTCGAGGCGAAACCCTGAAAGGCGCGCGCCTGCAGTAAATCCATTGCGGTGCTATGCTCGGTCGCTCTTGGGTTTTTACTGGGCGTAATCCATGAGCGCGCTTTTTTCACAGCTCACGCTGCGTAGCGTGACGCTTCCCAATCGTATCGTCGTGTCCCCCATGTGCCAGTATTCCGCCGATCGCGGCGAGGCAACGGCGTGGCACATGATCCATCTCGGCAGCATGGCGTTGTCCGGTGCCGGCATGCTATTCATCGAGGCGACTTCGGTCGAGCCGGACGGACGTATCACACCCGGCGATCTCGGCCTGTGGGACGACGTCACCGAAGCCGCGCTCGAACCTGTGCTCGCCGCGATTCGCAAGCATTCGCACATCAAGGTGACGATGCAGTTGTCGCACGCCGGGCGCAAGGCATCGAGCCATGTGCCTTGGGAGGGTGGCCAGCTGATTCCGGTGTCGCAAGGCGGATGGCTGCCGCACGCGCCGTCCGCGTTGCCGCACAAGGCGGGAGAAGAACCACCGCTGGCGCTCGACGTACCCGGGCTGAACCGGATCCGTGAAGCATTCGCGGCTTCGGCGCGGCGCGCCGCGCGGCTCGGCATCGACGGACTGGAAGTGCATGCCGCGCACGGCTATCTGCTGCATCAGTTCCTCTCGCCGATCGCCAATCAGCGCGACGACGACTACGGCGGTTCGCGTGAAAACCGTATGCGCTTTCCGCTTGAGATCTTCGATATCGTGCGCGCCGCATTTCCCGCCGACAAACCCGTCGGCGTGCGTGTCTCGGCCACCGACTGGGTGGAAGGCGGCTGGACGCTCGAGGATACGATTGCGTTCGCGCAGGAGTTGAAAAAGCGCGGCTGCGACTGGATCGACGTGTCGTCCGGCGGCGTCTCGCCGTTGCAGAAGATTCCGCTTGAACCGGGCTATCAGATTCCGTTCGCGAAGGCGGTCAAGGAGGCCACCGGCCTTACCACCATTGGCGTGGGTCTGATCACCGACCCGTTGCACGCCGAGCAACTGATCGAAGCCGGCGAAGCGGACCTGATCGCGCTGGCTCGCGCGTTGCTGTACAACCCGCGTTGGCCGTGGCACGCCGCGGCGCAACTGGGCGCGACGGTCGAAGCGCCGCCGCAGTACTGGCGCTCCCAACCGCGCGAGCAAAAGGCACTGTTCGGCGACATTTCGTTCGGACAACGGTGAAGTTGGCGAGCCGTCATAGGTGCGCGTCTTTTTGACGGTTGAAGGAAGCCGCCGTGAGCGTGTACGATGCCGGTTGTGGCGCATGAGCGTCGCAGATCGACGCGGCGCTCGCAAGGCGCCGCGTTTGCTATGCGCGTCAGAAAAAAGCAGCGCGCCAGACGCGGGCATTGCTGATAGCTGCCGACCTTCACCCTCAAGTTCTTCACAAGGATTCATTCAATGAGTTCACGCAGGATCGCCGTGCGCCGTTCGGGTGTGCACGGCAAAGGCGTGTTTGCCCTCGAACCGATTGCGGCCGGCGAGCGGCTGATCGAATACAAGGGCGAGCGGATCTCTTGGAAAGAAGCGCTGCGCCGTCATCCGCACAATCCGGCGGAGCCAAATCACACGTTCTATTTCGCGCTCGACAGCGGCAAGGTGATCGACGGCAAAGTGAACGGCAATAGCGCACGCTGGATCAACCATTCCTGCGCGCCGAACTGCGAAGCCGAAGAAATCGACGGTCACGTGTATGTGCACGCGTTACGCGATATCGCGGAAGGCGAGGAAGTCTTTTATGACTACGGCCTCGTCATCGACGCGCGTCAGACCAAGAAACTGAAGAAGGAATATGAATGCCGTTGCGGCGCGCGCAAGTGCCGCGGCACGATGCTGGCGCCGCCTGAGAAGGAGAAGGAGAAGGGCGCGGGCAAGTCCGGGAAATCGGCCAAAAAGGCCGGGACGACCGTGAAGAAAGCGAAGAAGAAATGACATGCGGGCGGCCTGGGGCGTTCACCCATGTGAACGCCCCAGGCCGCCCGGCGAGCATTTGAACCGTTAGATATCCACCGGCGCCGAGTGCGCCGTTTTTTTCGCCGGCCGCCGAGGTTCGGGCGCCACGTCACTTTGCACGCTGATCGGCACGAGTGGAATGCGCACGATGAAACGTGCGCCTCCTTCCGGTGCGTCTTCGTAATGCACGCTGCCGTGATGCAGCACCATGATGTCGTGAACGATCGCGAGGCCAAGGCCGGCGCCGCCATCCACGCCGGCATCGCTCTGACCGTCGCCGCGGAAAAACCGTTTGAAGAGATCGGCTTGCTGATTGCGCGGCACGCCCGGTCCGTTGTCTTCGACGACGATCTCCGCCATGCGCAGTTCGTCGACCACCGTTTGCGACACCGTCACCGTAATGCGTCCGCCATCGAAGCGCGACGGCGGCACATACTTGAGTGCGTTATCCAGCAGATTGGCGATCACTTCGTGCAGCAGCACGGGATTGCCGCGCGCCATCAACGGCTCGCCGTTGGTCGGATCGTCCAGACGCTGGAAGCCGAGGTCGACGTGGAACGTCAACGCGCGCGGCACCCATTCCGCGCCGGTATCGAATGCGAGCGCGGCCATATCGACGTTGACGAAGCGAGCTGCCTGTTCACCCGGCTCGGCGCGCGCGAGAGAAAGCAGTTGATTCGAGAGACGCACCGCGCGGTCGGCTGCGGCGCGCAATTCACGCACCGCGGCCAGCGTTTGCTGCGGGTCGCGTGCAACCGCAGCCTGCTCCGCATGCAGCTTGACGGCGGTGAGCGGCGTGCGCAGTTGATGCGCGGCGTCGGCGATAAATTTGCGCTGGCCGTCGAGCGCTGTTTTCAGACGACCGAGCAGCGCATTCAGCGCGCCCGTCAACGGCCGGATTTCGACCGGCACATAGGTTTCGTCGACCGGTTCGAGCGACGTGTGGGTTTGCCGGTTCAGCGAGTCCGCCAGATCGGTCAGGGGATTGAGCTGCTGATTGACCACGCGCCACACGATCACCCAGCCAGCCAGCAGCAGCAACAGCAGCGGCATCATGATCGCGACCAGAAACTCGGCGGCGATACGGAACCGGTGGTGCACCGGCTGACCCACTTCGACGACGATCGGATTGCCGGTCGGCTGATCGACCCGAACCTGCGCCACCCGCACCGTCACGCCCTGATGCTGCGTTTCGAATACGTACGCGTAATGCATGCGGCGCACGCTCGTGCCTTGCAGCGGGAGGTTGCGGTCGCCGGCGATTTCGGTTTCGCCGGTGCTGATCCGGTAGACGAGGTGTTCCACCGGATCCGAGAACATAGCTTGGGCGAGCGGCGGCACGGTGACTCTGGCGTCCGCGCCGGCAATCTGGATCTGTTTGGAGATCGCGGTGGCGAGATCGGCGAGCGAACGGTCGACCACGTGCTGCGTGTACTGCCACGCCAGCCAGTAAGCGATCAGGCCGCTCATCAGCGCGAGCAGCGAAAGGGGAGCAGCGAGGCGCCGCAGCAGCGTGCGGCGCAGACTATTGGCGGCCGGCTGGGGCATGATCGAACGCACGGGAAAAGGGCAAACGGCGCAAGCACCGCAAAATGCCGCCGGATGCCGGCGACTTGCGCACCGAGTGCGCGGCGCCGGCCCGGCGCCGTCAGGCCGCAATGCGGTTTGCGGCCTTCATGGCGATTATGCGGCCTGGCGGATTTCCTGCAACAGGTAACCGAAGCCACGCACCGTGACGATCTCGACACGGCAGCTTTCGAGCTTTTTGCGGACCCGGTGCACGTAGACTTCGATCGCGGTGTCGCCGAGGTCGCCGCCGAAATGCGTCAGGTGGTCTTGCAGTTGCGCCTTGCTGACCACGCGGCCATGACGCAACAGCAGCATTTCGAGCACGGCGAATTCGCGCGGCGAAAGTTCGAGCGGCTTGTCGTCGTTGAAAATGCGGCGATCGACGCCCGACAGGCGCACACCGCCCAGCGACACTTCCGGGCGCGGCATGTCGCCGTGCGGGCCGCTGCGGCGCATCACCGCGCGAATGCGCGCTTCGAGTTCGGTGGGTTCGAACGGCTTCAGCATGTAGTCGTCGGCGCCGGAATTCAGGCCTTGTACGCGGTCGTTCAACTCGTCGCGCGCGGTGAGGATGATCACCGGCGTGTGACGATTGCTCTGACGGAAACGCGAGAGCAGCGTCATGCCGTCGATGCCGGGCAGCCCCAGATCGAGGATCACCAGTTCGTGGCGATTTTGCGTCAGGGCCTGTTCGGCGAAAATGCCGTCGTGGACCATGTCGACGGTGAAGCCGGCTTGTTCGAGACTGCTTTGGATGCCGCGTGCGATGGGGCGGTCATCTTCGATCAGAAGGAGTCGCATGGATTTCGCTCAAGTACAATGGGTTAGGCGTTTGGGCAAGCGGTTCGCCGGGGCGCCTGCTGCACAGGCAGCGTGCGGCGTGGCCGTACCGGACTGACACGAAGAAGCGGCCACGAAGCAGGCATCGAGAACTCTCGAAGCGCCTGCTCAGCGCCCCGGGATCTGTCGCTTCGCGCCAGTCTCCCCGAGGGGCAAGAAAACTTGGGACGGGCCGGCGTTTTCTTGAGAGCGATCACGAAGTCATGTCCGAGATAAGCATTCACGAACTGGAAGCCGCGATCAACTTCTGGCGCACCCGCTCACCTTCGAGCGGCGACGAACTCGTTCTGTGCAAGGAGGCAAGCGCGCTCTCCAAGCCGTATGCGTTGATGATTGTACAGCGTCAGCACACGCTATCACCGGATCGATTGGACGGGGCCGCGAAGCTGGCGTGGGATTCTTACGTGCAGCTTAAGAATAGCCTGTAGAACTGAAGGTTTCGACAAGGGATTACCTGCAATGCCCTTTCAGTGCCGGCGAATTATTCGGTATGCGGCCCATCAACGCGTCTGAACCCTACCTGTTCGTTTGTATTACGCCGTAATACTGTCGATGAATTCAGCCAGTTTGATGTCGCGTTCGGTCAGGCCGTTGGCCTCGTGAGTCGAAAGGGTGATTTCCACCTTGTTGTACACGTTGAACCATTCCGGATGGTGATCCATTTCCTGCGCCTTGATCGCCACGCGCGTCATGAAGCCGAATGCTTCGTTGAAATCCGCGAACTCGAACTGGCGCTGGATTGCGTCGCGGCCCGTTGCGGCTTGCCAGCCATGCAGCGCGGCGATCTGGGTGGCGCGTTCTTCGGAAGTCAGTTTGTGAACCATGGTGCTACCTCATTCAATCGGGACAGGCACGCCGGTGGACGTGCGCATCCGCTATTTTTTCACGGATGCTGCCCGCTCGCTGCCGGCCTGCCCGGTGTTGCCTGTCAGATGTCGCCGTCCGCCAGCCAGCCTTCGCGCGATCCACGTGTCATGACGCGATCGTGTTCGAGGACGTCGCCGGCCGCGAATGCCGGTTCGGCGGCGAGCCTCGCCAGCAGCGGCGCGAAATCGGTTTGCGCCACGTTGAACAACTGCGCGAAGTCGTCGATCACGAAGTAGGTTTTCTGGAATGTGTCGATCCGGTAGCGGGTGCGCATCACGCGTTCAAGGTCGAAGCCGAGCCGGTTCGGCGCGGCGCTCTGCTGGCTGTAGAGCGTTTCGCCCTTGCTCGACACGATGCCCGCGCCATAGATCTTCACGCCGTTCGGACTTGCCGCGTCGCGGATCAGGCCGAACTCCACGGTGTACCAGTAAAGACGCGCAAGCAGCGGCAGGGCGCCGGCGTCGTTGGCCGCGAGCGCGGCGCGGCCGTATGCGTGCATGTAGTCGGCGAACACGGGGTTGATCAGCAGCGGCACGTGGCCGAACAGATCGTGAAAGCAATCCGGTTCCTGCAGGTAATCGAGTTGATCGGGCCGGCGCATCCACCATGTCACGGGAAAGCGGCGATTGGCCAGATGTTCGAAGAACACCTGGTCCGGCACGAGGCCGGGCACGGCGACAATCCGCCAACCGGTGGCGGGCGTGAGCTTTGCATTGATCTCGTCGAAGGAGGGCACCCGGTCGGCCGGCATGCCGATGCATTCGACGCCCGCCAGAAACTCGTCACACACGCGCCCTGTGAGCAGCGCCGTCTGGCGCGCATAAAGCTGTTGCCACACGGCGTGGTCGACCGCGCCGTAGCGTTCGGTCGGTTGATCGATGGTGAAATCGGCACGGGTTTTGAGGCCGGCGTCGAATTGCTCTTGCAGTTTGGCGGTATTGGCGGTGGACATGATGCAGCGCTCTACGAGGCCGGCAGGGGTGAATCGGTGATTCAAGTGTAGAGCGGCGGCTGCGCGCAAAGGGCGCAATATTGGCGCTTTAATGCAGAGATATGCAATAATCGTGCATGAAACGACTATTCAATGCGGGTATTCTTCATGTTAGAACTGGATCACTTCGATCTCGCGCTGCTGGAGGTGCTGCAGCGCTTCGGCCGGGCAACGCATCAGCAACTGGCGGAGCAGGTGCCGCTGTCACCGTCGCAGATTGGGCGGCGTTTGCAGCGTCTGGAGCAGGCGGGTGTGGTGGACGGCTATCGCGTCGTGCTGCGGCCGGAAAAGCTCGGGCTCGGCGTCACGGCGTTTACCAGTCTGAAGTTGAAGCACCACGGCGATTCGATCATCGAGCAATTCCAGCAGCAGATCGACGTGCTGCCTGAAGTGCTGGAGTGCCATGCCGTGGTGGGCGACGCCGACTATCTGTTGCGCATCGTCGCTCCCGATCTGAATTATCTGTCGACGTTCGTCATGAAGAAGCTGATGCGCGTGCCGGGCGTCGATAGCGTGCGTTCGAATATCGTGCTCACCACCTTCAAGCGCAACGGGCCGTTGCCGCTCGGCCATCTGTCGCCGGGAACAGCCGCCGCCTGATGCGGCGGCAGCAGGGGCGCGGCGGCGCTCGCGCGGACTTCGCCCGCGGTTCGCGGCCCGTAGCCCGCGGCGCGTCCGGTACTACGCCGCTTGCTTCGGCTCGCTGTCCGGGCTCAACAGATCGACGTAGGCCACGGCCACCAGATCCGATTCCGGCACGCCGAGCGTGGCGAACATGGCATGGGCTTCGGCGTGGCCACCTTCTTCGTCGTCGTCCTGGGCAAGCAGGACTTCGAGTTCGACGAAATCGCCCAGACCGTCCACCCGGTCCAGATGGATCCGCGTGCGCCCGGTCAAGTACACATGCCGTTCCTTGGTGACGATGCCACGCGTGGTCAGCGCGGTGGCGAGCAGCGCGTGCATGGCTTCCGGGTTGGTCACCGGGCTGCGCGTGTAATAAGACGCCTTCGGGCCGTCACGGTCGTCGCGCTGGTAAAAAATCAGCTCGGCCGGCGTGCCGTCGTCGAACTGGCGCAGCTTCAGGCGGCCGCGCGGTACGTCGTAGAAAAAGTCCTGCTGGCGGAAGATCAGCGGCGCGTCCGGCGCGAGCTGCGCCGCGCGCTCGCGAAGTTGCTCGAAATGCTGGGCGCGGGCTTTGATTTCAATGTTGCGTGCCATGTCAGGCTCCTGTCGAGGGATGGAGTGGTCGGCGGCTTCCGGTGTTGCCGGGGCGAAGCTGCCGGGAAGGACAAAGTCAGGCGGAACGGGAAACAATGCGGGGCCGGCGCGTGAGCGCGAAGCCTCAATCTAACAAAAACTGCGTGACGGTGTGGTTTCAGATGTGGGGCGCAAGGACGCGGCGGGTGATCGGGTTCAGCGGGTGTTCATCGCCGGGGTCCAGCGAGGGCGCTGCGCAGGAAGGCCGCCGCGAGGAGCGCGCCGTTCCGGGCTGTCATGAGAGCGGCTCATATCGCGCGCCTGGCGCTCTTTGAGGCTGACGGCATATCGCTTTGCACCACCGCCATTCGCGTGCTTCTTACGTCGCCCATTGCTGCTCGATCAACTTCAGCGCGGCCGCAATCGCCGGTTCCTCCTTGCGTTGCGCGAGCGTGATGAAGCTGAGCTGAGTCGGCACCGTCACACCTTCGACGATGGTGAGCGCGTGCGCATGCGCTTCGGCGATCGCGGTGGCGTCGCGCGCGAGCGTGAGACCCACGCCTGACTTGACGAGATCCAGCATGGAGGGCTCCTGATCCACTTCCGCCACCTTGATTGGCTTCACGCCGGCTTCGTCGAAGCAGCGCGACAACAAGCGGTTATGCGCCGACGCGGGCGGCGTCCAGATCCACGGCAGGGCAGCGAGCGAGCGCCAGTCGCGCGCGCCCTTGACGCGGTCTTTCCAGCCGGCGGGCGCGAGTACGCGGTACTGGAAGTGAGTCAGCGTGACGGCGTGAAAGGCGGGGCCGTCGCGCGGTTCGTCTTCGGACGGCAAACCGATGTAGTAACCGACGTCGAGTTCACCCGCGCGAACCTGCTCCAGCACCCAGCCCGACATGCCGTGGCGCAAGGCCGTCTCGATACGCGGCCAGGTTTCCACGAGTTGCTTCAGAAAGCCGCCGAGGCGCAGAAACGCCGGGTCGAGAATCGTGCCGATGCGCAATCGTCCGCGCACTTCGTGGCGCAGCGATTGCGCCGCGCGCTGCACGTCGCTCGCCGCGCCGAGCGCGCGTTCGGCATGAGGCAGCAGCGCCTGGCCGTCGCGGGTCAGCGAGAGCCCGTGCGAAGTCCGCGTGAATAGCGTCACGCCGAGCGTCTCCTGCAAATGCTTGATTTGCAGGCTGACGGCGGGTTGGGTCAGGTGAAGCTGCACCGCGGCGCGCGTGAGGTTGCCCTCGCGCGCCACAGTGACGAAGGCCCGGAGCAGAGTCAGATCCATATTCTGATATTAACGCGCCTTATAACGCAGTTGAGCATTACTCATTGGATTTGTCGACCCGAAGCGCCGTACGCTTCACCTTCAGCACGCCTTGATCAAGCCGCAGGCGCCGGGGCGGAAGACTTCACAGGAAAGAGGACGACATGAGCGAGACATATCAGGACGAAGCCGTGCGCAGCGCGACGAGCGCGAATGCGCTTACGCATTTCATCAACGGCAAGACCGTCGAAGGTACGAGCGGGCGCTTCGGCGACGTCTTCAATCCTGCGCAAGGCAGCGTGAGCGCCCGCGTGCCGCTCGCGAGCGTCGCCGAAGTGGATGCGGCCGTCGCCGCGGCCAAAGACGCCTTTCCCGCCTGGAGCGAAACCGCGCCGCTCAAACGGGCGCGTGTCCTGTTCAAGTTCAAGGAACTGCTCGACCGTCACCACGACGAACTCGCCGAGCTGATCACGCGGGAGCACGGCAAGGTGTTTTCGGATGCGAAAGGCGAAGTGATGCGCGGCATCGAAATCGTCGAGTTCGCATGCGGCATTCCGAATCTGTTGAAGACCGACTTCACGGATCAGATCGGCGGCGGCATCGACAACTGGAATCTGCGTCAACCGCTCGGCGTGGTGGCCGGCATTACGCCGTTCAATTTCCCGATGATGGTGCCGTGCTGGATGTTCCCCGTCGCGATTGCGTGCGGCAACACGTTCGTGCTGAAGCCGTCGGAGCGTGATCCCTCCTGTTCGAACCGTCTCGCGGAATTGTTGAGAGAGGCAGGCTTGCCGAATGGCGTCTTCAACGTCGTGCACGGCGACAAGGTCGCGGTCGATGCGCTGCTCGTGCATCCGGACGTGAGCGCATTGTCGTTTGTGGGTTCGACGCCGATCGCCGAATACATTTACACGGAAGGCACGAAGCACGGCAAGCGTGTGCAGGCTTTGGGCGGGGCGAAGAATCATCTGGTGGTGATGCCGGACGCGGATCTCGATCAGGCAGTCGACGCTCTGATCGGCGCGGCGTACGGTTCGGCGGGCGAGCGTTGCATGGCGATTTCGGTGGCCGTCGCCGTCGGGCATATCGCCGATGAGCTGGTCGAACGGCTCACACCGCGCGTGAAGAGCCTGAAGATTCTTAACGGCATGGAGTCGGATGCCGAGATGGGGCCGTTGGTCACGGCGGTGCATCGCGAGAAAGTGGTGGGCTATATCGACTCCGGCGTCGCGGCGGGCGCGAAGCTGGTCGTGGATGGCCGAGGCCATCAGGTGAGCGGTCACGAGAAGGGCTTCTTTCTCGGCGGCACCTTGTTCGACGATGTCTCGACCGACATGAAGATTTATCGCGAAGAGATTTTTGGACCCGTGCTCTGCGTAGTACGCGTGCCGGATTTTGCGTCCGCGGTGGAGCTGATCAACGCCAACGAGTTTGCTAACGGCGTATCGCTGTTTACGTCGGATGGCGGTGTCGCTCGCGCATTCTCGCGCCAGATCCAGATCGGCATGGTAGGCATCAACGTTCCGATTCCGGTGCCGATGGCGTGGCATTCCTTTGGTGGCTGGAAGAAGTCTCTCTTCGGCGACCATCACGCGTATGGTGAAGAAGGCGTGCGGTTTTACACCCGCTACAAGAGCATCATGCAACGTTGGCCCGACAGTATCGCCAAGGGTGCGGAGTTCACGATGCCGGTGGCCAAGTAAGGTGAAGCAGGGGTCTTCGGCGGCGCTTCTGGTGGCGTGCCGAAGGCCGTAGCGGAATGGGCGCCGAACATGCAGAAAAAAAGGCGGAAAAACACAATAGAGCCCAACGCCGCGGTCGCCTGGTAACCATGCGGCCGGTCGGTAAAAAAGCTTAGGAGACTGAACAATGAGCGCTACCCAGACCACGCCTGAAACCGCGCGGCGGCTCGAAGGCGAGTTCGACTACATCATCGTGGGCGCGGGAACGGCGGGCTGTGTACTGGCCAATCGCCTGAGCGAAGATCCGGACGTGCAGGTGTTGCTGCTCGAAGCCGGCGGCAAGGACGATTACCACTGGATTCACGTGCCGGTCGGCTATCTCTATTGCATCGGCAATCCGCGCACGGACTGGCTTTACAAAACACAGTCCGAACCCGGGCTGAACGGCCGCGCGCTTTCATATCCACGCGGGCGCGTGCTGGGCGGCAGCTCGTCCATCAACGGCATGATCTACATGCGTGGTCAGCGTGAAGACTACGATGAATGGGCGCGTGTTACCAACGACTCGTCCTGGTCCTGGAACGCGGTGCTGCCGGTTTTCAGGCGCAGCGAAGATCACTATGCCGGCGCGAGCGAGTCGCATGGCGCGGGCGGACCGTGGCGCGTCGAGAAGCAGCGGCTGAAATGGAAGATTCTCGAAGAGTTCTCACGCGCCGCGCAAGAGACGGGCATTCCCGCCACTGACGACTTCAACCGCGGTGACAACACGGGCGTCGGCTACTTCGACGTCAATCAGAAACGCGGCATTCGGTGGAATGCGTCGAAGGCATTTTTGCGTCCCGCACTCAAGCGGCCGAATCTCACCGTTATCACCGGCGCGCACACGCAACGCGTCGTATTCGACGGACGCCGTTGCACAGGCGTCGAATATCGCGGCGACAACACGGACTATCTGGCCAAAGCCCGCTGCGAAGTGATCCTCAGTTCAGGTGCGGTCAACTCGCCGCAATTGCTTGAACTGTCCGGGATCGGCAACGGCGCGCGTCTGCAGAACCTGGGCGTCGAGGTCGTCAACGATCTGCGTGGTGTCGGAGAAAATCTGCAGGACCATTTGCAATTGCGGATGGCCTATCAAGTCGACGGCGTGCGCACGCTCAATACGGCGTCCGCGCATTGGTGGGGCAAGCTGATGATCGGCATGCAGTACGCGTTGTTTCAAAGCGGCCCCATGTCGATGTCGCCGTCGCAGCTCGGTGCGTTTGCCAAGTCCGATCCGAATGACCGCTCGCTGTCGCGACCCGACCTCGAATACCACGTCCAGCCGCTTTCGCTCGATCGCTTTGGCGAGCCGCTGCATCGGTTCAACGCGTTCACCGCGTCCGTGTGCCAGTTGAGGCCCACTTCGCGCGGCAGCGTCCACATCGAATCAGCCGATGCTTCAGCGCCGCCGTTGATCGCCCCGAACTATCTTTCCACCGATTACGACCGGCACGTGGCCGCCAATGCGCTGCGCCTCACGCGCCGCATTGCCGCAGCGCCCGCGCTCGCGCGCTACCGGCCGCGGGAGATTTTGCCGGGCATCCAGTATCAGACCGAGGAAGAGTTGCAGCAGGCCGCCGGCGCGGTGGGCACGACCATCTTCCATCCGGTCGGCACCTGCCGCATGGGGACGACCGACGACCCCGGCGCGGTTGTCGACAACCGGCTACGAGTTATCGGTGTTAACGGACTGCGGGTGGTGGACGCATCCGTCATGCCGACCATCACCTCGGGGAACACCAATTCGCCCACGCTGATGATCGCGGAGCGCGCCAGCGACATGATCCGCGAGGATCGCCGTGCGCGCGCGGCCGGCAACGCCGCGGCGCCGACGAATTCGACAGCGTCCGTGTACGCTGTGTGACAGGCGCAATCAGGATCGCATGAGATACTCGCCCGACCTGCGCGGTGGGGCAGTTCATGTGTCGGGCTGCGTGCGAGACCGGCATCATCCACTAAGTGCAAATCCCAATGAATGCGCTGCATCATTGGCGCGACAATGGCAGCCATGCTGCGTGTGGCCCCATGGATTACCGTCCGGATTGGTGCAGCACGCCAACGAGCGGCACGGGGTGCCGCCGTCATAAAAAGTCGCGCAGCGGTTCGCGCGGAAGATCGTAATGCTTCGCCTTACTCCGTATGGAAGGGAACATGATTCTCGGCGATACGATTCTCGAAACGCGCGGCCTCACCCGTGAGTTCAAAGGCTTTATCGCCGTGAACGGTGTGAACCTGCGCGTGCGCCGTGGCTCGATCCATGCGCTGATCGGCCCGAATGGGGCAGGCAAGACCACCTGCTTCAATCTGCTCACCAAATTTCTCGAACCCACCGCGGGTCAGATCGTTTTTAACGGCATCGACATCACGAGCGAACGTCCGGCGCAGATCGCCCGGCGCGGCATTATCCGTTCATTCCAGATTTCCGCGGTATTTCCCCATCTGACAGCATTGCAGAATGTGCGCATCGGCCTGCAACGCCAACTCGGCACGGCCTTTCATTTCTGGAAGAGCGAGCGCACGCTGCGCCAACTCGACGATCGCGCAATGGACTTGCTCACGCAGGTCGGATTGACCGATTTCGCCGACGTGTTGACGGTCGAACTTTCCTACGGCCGCAAGCGCGCGCTGGAGATCGCCACGACGCTCGCCATGGAACCGGAACTCATGCTGCTCGACGAGCCCACGCAAGGCATGGGTCACGAAGACGTCGATCGCGTCACGGCGCTGATCAAAAAGGTATCGAGCGGGCGCACCATCCTGATGGTCGAGCACAACATGAACGTGATCGCCGGCATCTCCGACACGATCACCGTGCTGCAACGTGGCGAAGTGCTCGCCGAAGGCAGCTACGGCGAAGTGTCGAAGAATCCGCTGGTGATGCAAGCCTATATGGGCAGCGCCGACGCGGCGCTCGCCGGAGCCCACGCATGAATACGATTGCCGAGCGTGAAAGCCTCGAAGTGAGCGGCACGGACGGCGCCGCTCCCGCGCTGGACATCAAGGGATTGCAGGCGTGGTACGGAGAGTCCCACATTCTGCATGGCGTCGATCTGACGGTGAACCGCGGCGAAGTCGTCACGCTGCTGGGCCGCAATGGCGCCGGGCGGACCACGACGCTGCGCGCCATCATGGGCCTGACTGGCCGGCGCACCGGTTCGATCCGCATTGGCGGACGCGAAACGGTCAATCTGCCCACGCATCGCATCGCGCATTGCGGCATTGGTTATTGCCCGGAAGAGCGCGGTATTTTTTCGAGCCTCTCATGTGAGGAAAATCTGCTGTTGCCGCCGCCTGTCGGGGACAAGGCGCACATGATGTCGCTCGAAGAAATCTATTCGATGTTTCCGAATCTGCACGAACGCCGCATGAGCCAGGGCACGCGTCTCTCTGGCGGCGAACAGCAGATGCTGGCGGTAGCGCGCATTCTGCGCACCGGCGCGAGCTTGCTATTGCTCGACGAAATCTCGGAAGGGCTTGCGCCTGTCATCGTTCAGGCGCTGGCGCGCATGATCATGACGCTCAAGGCGCGCGGCTACACCGTGGTGATGGTCGAGCAGAATTTCCGCTTTGCCGCGCCGCTTGCCGATCGCTTCTACGTGATGGAGCACGGCGCGATTGTCGAGCACTTCGGGGCAAGTGAACTCGAAACCAAGATGCCGATCCTGCACGATCTTTTAGGCGTATAAAAAAGCGCCTGATTTGCCTCTGATAACCACAAGCGAAGAAACCAGGAGACAGGAATGAAAAAGAACCCACTCGCGCGGCTTGCCACACTTTGTTTCGCGGTCGCCGCCGGCGCCGCCTTGACGACGGGCAGCGCGCAAGCGGCCGACGATGCGGTGAAGATCGGCTTCATCACCGACATGTCGGGTCTGTATGCGGACATCGACGGCCAGGGCGGCCTCGAAGCGATCCGCATGGCGGTGGCGGATTTCGGCGGCAAGGTCAACGGCAAGCCGATCACGGTGGTGTATGCCGACCACCAGAACAAGGCGGACATTGCGGCCTCGCGCGCACGGGAGTGGTTCGATCGCGACGGCGTCGACCTGCTGATCGGCGGCACGAACTCGGCAACGGGTTTGTCGATGAACACCGTGGCCGGTGAGAAGAAGAAGGTGTACATCAGCATCGGCGCAGGCGCCGACACGCTGACCAATGAGCAATGCACGCCGTACACGATCCACTATGCGTACGACACCACGGCGCTCGCCAAGGGCACGGGCTCGGCGGTGACGAAGCAGGGCGGCAAGACCTGGTACTTCCTCACGGCCGACTACGCGTTCGGCAAGGCGCTCGAGAAGAACACGTCCGACGTGGTGAAGGCGAACGGCGGCCAGGTGCTCGGCGCGGTACGTCATCCGCTGTCGGCATCGGACTTCTCGTCGTTCCTGTTGCAGGCGCAGGCGTCGAAGGCGCAGATTCTGGGCCTCGCCAACGCGGGCGGCGACACGATCAACTCGATCAAGGCGGCCAAGGAATTCGGCATCAGCAAGACGATGAAACTCGCCGCGCTGCTGGTGTTCATCGACGATATCCACAGCCTGGGCCTCGAAACGACCCAAGGCCTCGTTCTAACGGACAGCTGGTACTGGAACAAGGACGCCACGACGCGCAAGTGGGCGGAGCGCTATTTCGACAAGATGAAGAAGATGCCGTCGAGCCTGCAGGCCGCCGACTACTCGGCCACCATGACCTACCTGAACGCGGTGAAGGCGGTGGGTTCGACCGACTCCGACAAGGTGATGGCGCAACTGAAGAAGACCAAGATCAACGACTTCTACGCGAAGGGCTACATCCGTCAGGACGGCAGCATGATCCACGACATGTACCTGATGCAGGTCAAGACGCCGGCCGAATCCAAAGAGCCGTGGGACTACTACAAGATCACGGCGACGATCCCCGGCGAGCAGGCGTTCACCACCAAGACGGAAACGCGCTGCGCGTTGTGGAAATAAGCGTCGATTCGTAACCAGATAGCCGTCTGTCTGCTTGTACTGGCGGGCAAAACACAGTGCCGCGTTGGTACACAGCTGGCGGCGAACCGTTTCACATGCCGCGCACGATCGGCCACGCTGCCGCTGATCGTGCGCCGGCCGGATCGTGCGTGACCGATCTCACCTTGGCGATGGGTTAAGGGGTTAAGGCTTCAATGGAAATCTTTGGCGTTCCGCTACCTGCGATGCTGAGCCAGCTGTTGCTGGGGCTCGTGAACGGCTCGTTCTACGCAATTCTGAGTCTTGGGCTGGCGGTGATCTTCGGCTTGCTCAATGTGATCAACTTTGCGCACGGCGCGTTGTTCATGCTCGGCGCGATGCTCGCGTGGATGGGCCTGTCGTATTTCGGTCTGCCGTACTGGGTGATGCTCGTGCTGGCACCGTTGATCGTCGGGCTGTTCGGCATGGCGATCGAGCGCTCGATGCTGCGCTGGCTCTACAAGCTCGACCATCTTTACGGGCTCTTGTTGACCTTCGGACTCACGCTGGTGGTGGAGGGCGTGTTCCGTTCCATCTACGGGTCGTCGGGCCAGCCGTACGATGTGCCGTCGGCTCTGTCCGGCGCAACCAATCTCGGCTTCATGTTCCTGCCGAACTATCGCGCGTGGGTCGTGGTGGCCTCGCTGCTGGTTTGCTTCGCGACATGGTTCGTGATCGAGAAGACACGCCTTGGCGCCTATCTGCGCGCCGGCACGGAAAACCCGAAACTGGTCGAAGCATTCGGCATCAACGTGCCGCTGATGATCACGCTCACCTACGGCTTCGGCGTCGCGCTGGCCGCGTTCGCCGGCGTGCTCGCCGCTCCGGTGATCCAGGTTTCGCCGCTGATGGGGCAGCCCATGATCATCACCGTGTTCGCGGTGGTCGTGATCGGCGGTATGGGTTCGATCATGGGCTCGATTCTCACCGGCTTGATGCTCGGCGTGATCGAAGGGCTCACGCGCGTGTATTACCCGGAAGCGTCGGCGACCGTCGTCTTCGTGATCATGGCGCTCGTGTTGCTGGTTCGCCCGGCGGGTCTCTTCGGCAAGGAAAAATGATGCAGAGAAAAGTGCTCTACGGTCTGCTGCTGATCGTGCTTCTCGCGGTGCCCGTGCTCGGCATCTATCCGCTCTTCGTGATGAAGGTGCTGTGTTTCGCGCTGTTCGCGGCGGCGTTCAATCTGCTGATCGGCTACACCGGACTGCTGTCGTTCGGCCACGCGATGTTTCTCGCCTCGGCCGGCTACGTCACGGGCTACGCGATGCAGACGCTCGGCTTCTCGCCGGAACTCGGCGTGCTCGCCGGCACCGCGGCGGCGACCTTGCTCGGATTGGTCGTGGGCATCTTCGCGATTCGCCGCCAGGGCATCTACTTCGCGATGGTGACGCTCGCGCTCGCGCAGATGGTCTACTTCGTGTTCCTGCAGGCGCCGTTCACGCATGGTGAGGACGGTCTGCAAGGTGTGCCGCGCGGCAAGCTGTTCGGTGTGCTGGACCTCTCGTCCGATACGGCGTTGTACTTCGTCGTGCTCGCGGTGATGGTGCTGGCCTTCCTGCTGATCGTGCGGATCGTGCATTCGCCGTTTGGACAGGTGCTGGTGGCAATCAAGGAAAACGAGCCGCGCGCGGTGTCGCTCGGCTACGATACGGATCGCTTCAAGCTGCTCGCGTTCATTCTGTCGGCGGGGATTGCCGGTCTCGCGGGTTCGCTCAAGGTGCTGGTGCAAGGCTTCGAGACATTGAGCGACGCGTACTGGACCATGTCGGGCCTCGTAATTCTGATGACGCTCGTTGGCGGCATGGGCACCTTGTTCGGACCGTTGCTCGGCGCGGCGTTGATTGTCGCACTCGAAGACCGGCTCGGCGATTTCGGCGGGGCGCTTGCATCGTCGACGGGCGTGGAGTGGTTCCGCTCGCTAGGCGAATCGGTGACCATCGTGACCGGCGTGATTTTCATTGCCTGCGTGCTGGCGTTCCGGCGCGGCATTGTCGGCGAAATCATCGCGCGAGTGCGGCCACTGCGGGCCTGACGCGCGGTGGAATGCGCAATTGCTTCGGTATCCGATAGATTGTGACGGCGTGGACGGATGACGCCGTCGGCGCGACATTGACAACGCAACCGGCTGGCGGCGCCAGGCGCGCGCAAACGTGCCCCAATTCAGTGCCGCGGTGCACCACTAGGGTAATTGCTAGTTGTAGTAGACCGGGTGCTCATTTAATCTTCATGCAGTTCTGATGCACCACGAAATTTGCAGGTGGAGAACGAGGAGACAATGAGGCACTCAGTGCCCAGACGAAAGCGCTGTTGGATTGATATCCAACAGCGCTTTTTATTTGTGCTTCTGGTATTTACCATTCGAATTGACTGGCTAATTGGGCGCCCCTTTTTTATTCGAGAAACGCGGCGCCACGTCGCACCGCATAACCCCGCAAAACGCTTGCAGCGCGTGGCTTGCGTCCGCTAAACTCCCCATTCACCGACCGCTGGGTCGGGATTTAAATCCGCGGATTTAGATTCGAATGAATAACGGGGTAGACAGAGGAGCGGAATGAAGTCGGCATTGCGTTGGATCAGCGCGGCATGGGTCGCCACCGGAATGACTGCGGCATGGAGCGGCCATGCATTCGCGGACGTGAAAATCGGCGTGACCGTGTCGGCAACGGGCCCTGCCGCGTCGCTCGGTATCCCGGAAAAGAACACGATTGCGCTGCTGCCTAAAGAAGTGGCGGGCCAGAAAATCGATTACATCGTGCTCGACGACGCCACCGATTCGACTCAGGCCGTCAAGAACGCGCGCAAGCTCACCAGCGAAGATCACGTGGATGCGCTGATCGGCTCGACCGTCGTGCCGAACTCGCTGGCCATGATCGACGTTGCCGCTGAAACCACCACGCCCATGATCTCCATGGCCGCCGCGGCGAGCATCGTCGAGCCGATGGACGCAAAGCGCGCGTGGGTCTACAAGACGCCGCAAAACGACATTCTGATGGCCACCGCGATCGCGCAGCACATGTCGAATCACGGCGTGAAGACCGTTGCGTTCATCGGGTTCGCCGACGCTTACGGCGAGAGCTGGTTCAAGGAATTCGGCAAAGCCGCGGATCTCGCGAAGATCAAGATCGTCGCAAACGAACGCTTCGCGCGTAACGACGCATCGGTGACCGGCCAGGTGCTGAAGGTCATGTCGCAGAATCCGGACGCGGTGCTGATCGCGGGCGCGGGCACGCCGGCCGCGCTGCCGCAGAAAACGCTCAAGGAGCGCGGCTACAAGGGCAAGTACTATCAGACGCATGGCGTCGCCAACAACGACTTCCTGCGCGTGTGCGGCAAGGACTGCGAAGGCACGTATCTGCCGGCCGGCCCGTTGCTGGTTGCCGATCAACTGCCCGATTCGAATCCGGTGAAAAAGAGCGCGCTCGCATATAAGCGCGCCTACGAAACCGCTTACGGCGCCGGCTCGGTGTCGACCTTCGGCGGCCATGCATGGGACGCCGGCTTGCTGCTGCAACGCGCGATTCCGCTGGCGCTGAAGAAGGGCCAGCCGGGTACGCCTGCGTTCCGGGAGGCACTGCGCGCAGCGCTGGAAGGCACCAAAGACATGCCCGCGTCGCACGGCATCTTCAACATGAGCGCGAATGACCATTCTGGCCTCGACCAGCGGGCGCGCGTAATGGTGGAGATTGTCGGCGGCAAGTGGAAGTTGTCCGGCGACTGAGCGAAGGCGAAGCGATACGGAACCCTATTGAAAAAGACGCGTGCAGTTGACGCGTCTTTTTTATTGTCCGCGTCGCGAGAAGAAGTGTGGTTCCGCCGCTTCAGGACAAACCCGCATTCGGGCGGCGGTCTATTGACCGTGAATCATGCAGAACGCAATACTACTAACATGTTAGTGTTTTGTTCACAGGATATCGCAGCAGTTTGCAGTCGTGGTACGCAGCAGAAAGTGGCACCCAAAGCGGCAAAGGTATTCGCGCTGAGCAGGGAAAACCATGCTTGGCACGCCTGAACCCCATAACTAGATTCAGACACCCGGCCCGTAAGCCGGACTATAGATACGCGCTTCAAAGCGTTCGGAGACTTGCAATGAAAAAGACAAAGCAGTGGGTACGCACCGGCATCGCCATGGCGTTGATGTGCGGCGCGGGCGCGGCGTTCGCCCAGGTGAAAATCGGCGTCACGCTTTCCACGACGGGGCCGGCCGCATCGCTCGGGATTCCTGAAAAGAACACGATTGCCCTGTTGCCGAAAGAGATCGGCGGCAAGACCGTGCAGTACATCATTCTCGACGACGCCTCCGACACCGGCAAAGCCGTGCAAAACACGCGCAAGCTGATCGACGAAGACCATGTCGACGCGATCATCGGTTCGACCGTGACGCCGAATTCGCTGGCCATGCTCGACGCCGCTGCCGAAGGCAAGACGCCGGTGATCTCGCTGGCGGCATCGGCGGCGATCATTTCGCCGATGGACGCGAAGCGCGCATGGGCCTTCAAACCGCCGCAAAACGACAGCCTGATGGCTGACGCCATTGCCGACTATATGGAGCATCACGGCGTGAAGACGGTGGGCTTCATCGGCTTCGCGGACGCCTATGGCGACGGCTGGAACAACGTCTTCACCGCCGCGGCCGCTGCGCACAACCTGAAGATCGTCTCCAACGAGCGCTTCAACCGCACCGATGCATCGGTGACGGGCCAGGTGCTGAAGACGATCGGCGCGAACCCGGACGCGGTGCTGATCGCAGGCGCGGGCACGCCGTCGGCGTTGCCGGCCAAGACGCTCAAGGAGCGTGGCTACAAGGGCAAGGTGTACCAGACGCACGGCGTCGCCAATAACGACTTCCTGCGTGTGTGCGGCAAGGACTGCGAAGGCGAATTTCTGCCGGCCGGTCCGATTCTCGTGGCCGATCAGTTGCCGACCTCGAATCCGGTGAAGAAGTCGTCGGAAGCGTACAAGGCGGCGTACGAGAAAGCGTATGGCGCAGGTTCGGTGGCGACTTTCGGCGGCCACGCATGGGACGCCGGACAGATGCTGCAGGCAGCGATTCCCGTCGCGCTGAAGACCGCACAGCCGGGCACCGAAGCGTTCCGGGTGGCACTGCGCGGCGCGCTCGAGAACATCAAGGAACTGCCGGTCTCGCACGGCATCATGAACACCACCACGACCGACCACAACGGCCTCGACAAGCGCGCACGCGTGATCGTGCAGATCGTCGACGGCAAGTGGAAGCTGCAGAACGACTAAAAACAAAAGCGGTACGCGCCTCTCGCGCAACGTGCGGCTTGTGACGCCGCGTTGCCATTCTGTTCGATGACAATGGCATCGACCGCCGCGCCGTGTTCCGGCGCGGCGGTCGCCTTTTCTGACATTGCGGGTCGATGGACGGCCGCGAGTTCTGCCGCCACGACGGTTTCCCAGTTTCGATTTCGACGCTTCAGGACGAGGAAGTATGGATCTATCAATTGCGGCGATCCTCGCGCAGGACGGCATCACCACCGGCGCGATCTACGCGCTGCTCGCACTCGCGCTGGTGTTGGTGTTCTCCGTGACGCGGGTGATTTTCATCCCGCAAGGGGAGTTTGTTTCGTACGGCGCGTTGACGCTCGCCGCACTGCAGACGCAAAAGTTTCCGGCCACCTGCTGGCTGCTGATGGCGATGGGCGCGGCCTGCTTCGTCGTCGAGATAGCAGGACTGGTGCGGCACCCGGAACGGCGCCGGCATGCGGCTCGCACGCTGGTCATGCTGGTCGGCAAATACTTGCTGTTTCCGATCGCGGTCTACGCGCTCACACAGGGCGTTTTCACGCATTCGCTGCCGATGATCGCGCAGATCGCGTTGACGCTGCTGATCGTGATTCCGATGGGGCCGTATGTGTACCGGCTCGCGTATGAGCCGATCGCGGAGGCGTCCACCTTGCTGCTGCTGATCGTGGCGGTGGCGGTGCACTTCGCGATGGTCGGCCTCGGTCTCGTGATGTTCGGTGCCGAGGGTTCGCGCACCACCGCGTTTTCCGACGCGACCTTCAACGTCCGCAGCCTTTCGATCTCCGGGCAGAGCTTGTGGGTCGTCGGCACGGCGGTGGTGCTGATCGGCGCGCTTTATCTGTACTTCGATCGCTCGATTTCGGGCAAGGCGTTGCGCGCGACCTCGGTGAACCGGCTCGGCGCGCGGCTCGTCGGCATCGGCACGACGCAAGCGGGGCGCCTCGCCTTCACGCTGGCGGCGGGCCTCGGCGCGCTGTGCGGGATCCTCGTCGCACCCTTGACCACCATTTACTACGACTCGGGCTTCCTGATCGGTTTGAAGGGCTTCGTGGGGGCCATTATCGGCGGCCTCGTCAGCTACCCGCTGGCGGCTGCGGGTTCCATCCTGGTCGGTCTGCTGGAGTCGTATTCGTCGTTCTGGGCGAGCGCTTATAAGGAAGTGATCGTGTTCACGCTGATCATCCCGGTGTTGCTCTGGCGAAGTCTTGCCAGCCCGCACGCCGAAGAGGAAGAGGAGTGACGCGATGAAACGGATCATGCAAAACAAGTTCTTCTGGTTGTTCCTCGTGGTGCTGTTCGCGCTGCCGGTGTTGCCGCAACCGATTCACGTGCCTGAGTACTGGGTGACGCTGCTCAACTACATCGGCCTGTATGCGATCGTGGCGATCGGGCTCGTGCTCCTGACCGGTATCGGCGGGATGACGAGCTTCGGCCAGGCCGCGTTTGTCGGCATCGGCGCTTATGCGACCGCGTATCTGACGACGCGCTACGGCGTCTCACCGTGGTTCGCGCTGATTGCGGGCGTGGTGGTGACGGCGCTGATCGCGCTGATGCTCGGCTTGGTGACGATGCGTCTGTCCGGGCACTTTCTGCCGCTCGGTACGATCGCGTGGGGGCTGGCGCTGTTTTACCTGTTCGGCAATCTTGAAATGCTGGGCAAGTACGACGGCATCAACGGGATTCCGGTGCTGAATGTTTTCGGCATCAACCTGGAGTCCGGGCGCCATATCTATTACCTGATCTGGCTGGTCGTGCTCGGCGCGGTGATTTCTGTTCAGAATCTGCTTAATAGCCGGCCGGGCCGGGCGATCCGTGCGCTGCGCGGCGGCGGCATGATGGCCGAAGCGATGGGCGTGAACACCGGGTGGATGCGCGTGGTGATCTTCGTGTACGCAGCGGTGCTGGCCTCGGTCTCGGGCTTTCTCTACGCCCACTTGCAACGCGCGGTGAACCCGACGCCGTTCGGCCTGAATCACGGCATCGAGTTTCTGTTCATGGCCGTGGTGGGCGGCGTCTCGCACGTCTGGGGCGCGGTGCTGGGCGCGGCGATTCTGACCGTGCTGCAGGACTATCTGCAAACGTTGCTGCCCAAGTTGCTCGGCGAGAACGGCAACTTCGAAGTGATCGTGTTCGGCATCCTGATGGTGCTGTTGCTGCAGTACGCGCGCCAAGGCGTATGGCCATTCGTTGCGCGCTTCTTCCCGAAGGGCCCGCGCGCTCATCTGGCCGATCACGCTGACCCATTGCCGCAGCGCAGCAAGCCGGCGGCCGGCGAAGACCTGTTGACGGTCAACAAGGCGCGCAAGCAATTCGGCGGTCTGGTCGCAGTGAACGATGTCAGTTTCGAGGTGAAGGCAGGGCAGATCATCGGCCTGATCGGACCGAACGGCGCCGGTAAGTCGACGACCTTCAATCTGGTCACCGGCGTGCTGCAAACGACCAGCGGCGAGATCACGTTCCGCGGCGAGCGAATCGATTCGTTGAGTTCACGTGAAATCGTCAAACGTGGGATTGGCCGCACCTTTCAGCACGTCAAGCTGCTGCCGGGCATGACGGTGCTGGAGAACGTGGCGATCGGCGCGCATCTGCGCGGGCAGGCCGGCGTTTGGCGCAGCGTCGTGCGCCTGAACAGCGCGGAAGAAGCGCGGCTGATGGCGGAAGCGGCTCGTCAAATTCGCCGCGTCGGCCTGGAGCAACACATGTACGACGAGGCGGGCAGTCTCGCCTTGGGACAGCAGCGAATTCTTGAGATCGCACGCGCGTTGTGCTGCGACCCGACGCTGTTGTTGCTGGACGAGCCGGCCGCCGGTCTGCGTTATCAAGAGAAGCTGCAGTTGGCCGATTTGCTGCGTCGTCTCAAGGCTGAAGGTATGAGCGTGCTGCTGGTGGAGCACGATATGGACTTTGTGATGAATCTCACCGATCGGCTGGTGGTCATGGAGTTCGGTACCCGGATCGCGGAAGGTTTGCCGCAGGACGTACAACAGGACCCGGCTGTGCTGGAAGCCTATCTCGGCGGGGTGGAGTGATGGAGAACACGATGAATGCTGCGGGTCCGATTCTCGACGTGGACGGTTTGTCGGTCCGCTATGGCAAGGTCGAGGCGCTGCACGGCGCGGCGATCAAGGTGCGGGCTGGGCAGATCGTCTCGGTGATCGGCCCGAACGGCGCGGGCAAGTCCACGTTGCTGAATGCGATCATGGGTGCGTTGCCGACCACGGGTCATGCGAAGGGCGTCGTTTCGTATCGGGGCGAAGATGTCAGCGCCGTGCCGGTGGAAAAGCGTGTCGCACGTGGCATGTGCCTGGTGCCGGAAAAGCGCGAGCTGTTCGCCTCGATGACGGTCGAAGACAATCTCGTCCTCGGCGCCTATCGGCGTAAGCGGGCAGGGGAGCGCAACTTTCTCGACCAGCTGGAGCCCGTGTTTACGCTGTTTCCGCGGCTGAAGGAGCGCCGCAAGCAGGCTGCGGGCACCTTATCCGGTGGTGAGCGGCAGATGCTCGCGGTGGGCCGTGCCTTGATGGGCAAGCCCGACCTGCTGATGCTGGACGAGCCAAGTCTTGGCCTTGCGCCGTTGATCGTGAAAGAAATTTTTCACATCATTAGCGCGCTGCGGCAGACCGGCGTAGCTACGCTGCTGATCGAGCAGAATGCACGGGCAGCATTGCAGATCTCCGACTACGGTTATGTGCTGGAGACCGGCGAACTGGCGCTGGAAGGGCCGGCGGCGGACTTGGCGCAGAATCCGCGCGTGATCGAGACGTACCTCGGGTTGGCTAAAAAGGTGGCGTAGCACTCAGGTTCGACGCCGATTCCTGTTGTGCAAAGCGGTGTGTTTCACGTGAAACACACCGCTTTTTTTATGGACAGGTCATCCGGACGAAATTCGGGCCTAAACCGAACCCGTTATAATTCGCCCATACATTTCCTTTGAAAGGCTCACGCGATGATCTGGCGTGAGATCCGCGATGCTCTTTCCCACAGAATTTGACGTAATCGTCGTCGGCGGCGGTCATGCCGGCACGGAAGCCGCTCTGGCTTCGGCGCGCATGGGCAATACGACGCTCCTGCTGACTCACAACATCGAAACACTCGGCCAGATGAGCTGCAATCCGTCCATTGGCGGCATTGGCAAAGGCCATCTGGTCAAGGAAGTCGACGCACTCGGCGGTGCGATGGCGGCCGCAACGGATGAGGGCGGCATTCAGTTCCGCATCCTGAATTCGTCGAAGGGGCCGGCGGTTCGTGCGACGCGCGCACAGGCCGACCGTCTGCTGTACAAGCAGGCTATCCGCCATCGGCTGGAAAATCAGCCGAACCTGTGGCTATTCCAGCAGGCGGTTGACGATCTGATGGTGGAGGGCGACCGCGTCGTTGGCGCCGTGACGCAGGTGGGAATCCGTTTCCGTGCGCGGGCTGTGGTGCTGACTGCGGGGACGTTCCTCGATGGCAAGATTCACGTCGGTTTGAACAACTACACCGGCGGCCGTGCCGGCGATCCGGCGGCGGTGTCGCTGTCGGCGCGTCTGAAGGAATTAAAGCTGCCGCAAGGGCGGCTGAAGACGGGGACGCCGCCGCGCATCGACGGCCGCACGATCGATTTCTTGCAACTCGAAGAACAACCGGGCGATCTGGATCCGGTGCCCGTGTTCTCGTTTCTCGGGCGCGTCGAGCAGCATCCGCAGCAGGTGCCGTGCTGGGTGACGCACACGAACGAGCGGACGCACGACATCATTCGCGGCGGACTTGACCGTTCGCCTATGTACACGGGCGTGATCGAAGGGGTGGGGCCGCGTTATTGCCCATCGATCGAGGACAAGATTCATCGGTTCGCGTCGAAGGAATCGCATCAGATCTTCCTCGAGCCGGAGGGGCTGACGACGAACGAGTTTTACCCGAACGGAATCTCCACGAGCCTGCCGTTTGATGTGCAGTTGGAGTTGGTGCGGTCCATGCGGGGCTTGGAGCATGCCCATATTCTTCGGCCCGGCTACGCGATCGAGTACGATTATTTCGATCCGCGTGGGCTGAAGGCGTCGCTGGAAACCAAGGTGATCAACGGATTGTTCTTCGCCGGCCAGATCAACGGTACGACTGGCTACGAAGAGGCCGCAGCGCAGGGTTTGCTGGCCGGGATCAACGCGGGTCTGTATGTGCAGGGCAAGGAGGCATGGTGCCCTCGCCGCGACCAAGCTTATCTCGGCGTGCTCGTCGACGATCTGGTGACGCGCGGCGTATCCGAGCCGTATCGCATGTTCACGAGTCGTGCCGAATATCGTCTGAGCCTGCGCGAAGACAACGCCGATATGCGTTTGACCGAGATTGGCCGCGAACTGGGTGTGGTCGACGATGTTCGATGGGACGCATTCAGTCGCAAACGCGACGCTGTTTCACGTGAAACAGAGCGCCTTCGTTCGACGTGGGTCAATCCTAAGACGTTACCGGCCGACGAAGCGACCGCTTTGCTCGGCAAGCCGATCGATCACGAATATAGCCTCGCGGATCTGCTGCGCCGCCCGGGTGTGTCGTACGACGGCGTCTGCGGGTTGCGCGCAGGCACGTGTGCCGCGCCTGAGGCGTTGGCGGAAGACGCTGTCCTGCTCGCCCAGATCAAGGAGCAGATCGAGATCGGCATCAAGTACCAGGGCTATATCGACCGCCAAGCGGGCGAAATTGAACGGAACGAGGCGCACGAAAGCACGCGTCTGCCCGAAGGATTGGACTATGCGGAAGTTAGAGGCCTGTCGTTCGAAGCGCGCCAGAAACTGACGCAATTTCGTCCTGAAACCATCGGTCAGGCGTCGCGCATCTCCGGTATTACGCCGGCGGCCATTTCATTGCTCATGGTCCATTTGAAGCGTGGCCTGGGCCGTCGCTCGACGAAACCCGCCGAGCCGGGCGCCGACAGCAAGCCGGTGACGCAATGACGGCAAGCCAGAAGGGAAGCGGTAGGGAGGCGTTGGCGCCACTGCTGGCGGAGGGTGCGCGCGAACTTGGCCTCGACTTGAGCGAGGCCCAACTCGGCAAGTTGCTCGACTACGTCGCGTTGTTGTCCAAGTGGAATGCCGTTTATAACCTCACGGCGATCCGCGAGCCGCGGCAAATGCTGATCCAGCACATTCTGGATTCGCTTTCGATCGTGCCGCATCTGGCGCCGCTCGGCCCGTCCTCGGTGCTCGACGTCGGCTCCGGCGGTGGCTTGCCGGGTATTGTGCTGGCGATCGTCCTACCGGAATGGACTGTCACCGTGAACGATATCGTTCACAAGAAAACGGCTTTTCAGGCTCAGGCCAAGGCCGAGCTTGGCATTTCGAATCTCTCAGTGGTGACCGGCCGTGTCGAGACTTTGCAGCCGGGCGCCGAAGTACCGGCAAAGTTCGACGTAATTGTCTCGCGTGCATTCGCAGAGCTCGCGGATTTCGTTACACTGGCCCGTCATCTGGTTGCGGAGAACGGCGCGATCTGGGCCATGAAAGGCGTCCGTCCGGACGGCGAGATCGAACGTTTGCCGGCCGGCGCCCACGTGGAACAGGTTATCCGGCTGGATGTGCCGTCGCTCGACGCCGAGCGGCACCTGATCAAAGTTTCGGTGGATGCCGGCAGCTAATACCTGCTTAGGGTGGTCGACGCAGCTGCGCCCGGTATCACCCACGATTTTTACTTCATCCAAGCAGCAAAAGGGACACACCAACGATGGCAAAAATCTTCTGCGTTGCGAACCAGAAGGGCGGCGTCGGCAAGACGACGACCGCAGTCAATCTGGCCGCGAGCTTGGCAGCGCAGGGACAGCGAGTCCTTCTCATCGATCTGGACCCGCAGGGCAACGCCACGATGGGCAGCGGCATCGATAAGGCCGCGTGCGCCAACACCGTCTACGAAGTGCTGGTGGATGGCGTCGCGGTGGCCGATGCGCGAGTGCGGCCGGAAGCCGTCGGTTACGACATGCTGCCGGCGAACCGCGAACTCGCCGGCGCCGAGGTCGAGCTGGTCAGCGTGCAGAACCGTGAGCGTCAATTGAAGGTCGCGCTCGCCGCGGTCGAAAACGATTACGATTTTGTGCTGATCGACTGTCCGCCGGCTTTGTCGCTGCTGACGCTCAACGGCCTGTGCGCCGCACACGGCGTAGTGATTCCGATGCAGTGCGAGTACTTCGCGCTTGAAGGCTTGTCCGATCTGGTCAACACGATCAAACAGGTGCATGCCAATCTGAACCGGGATTTGAAAGTGATCGGCCTGCTGCGCGTGATGTTCGATCCGCGTATCACATTGCAGCAGCAGGTTTCGGATCAGTTGAAAGAGCATTTTGGCGACAAGGTGTTCGACGCTGTGATCCCGCGCAACGTGCGTCTTGCCGAGGCGCCCAGCTATGGTCTACCCGGCGTGGTATTCGACAGGGCATCGCGCGGCGCGCAGGCATACGTGCAGTTTGGCGCGGAAATGATTGAGCGGGTGCGCGCATTGAATGACGCGCCCCAGGCATCCTAAGCGGATCGAGGAAGCACAATGAATGCAGTAGCGAGAAAGAAGGGGTTGGGGCGCGGTCTGGAAGCATTGCTCGGGGGCAGTGCGGATATCACCGAGGCGGTGGCGATCGAAGGCGCTCCCAACGTGCTGCCGCTCAGCAAGTTGCAGGCGGGCAAATATCAGCCGCGTACGCGCATGGACGAAGGCGCATTGCAGGAACTGGCGGCCAGCATTCGCGCGCAGGGCTTGATGCAGCCGATCCTCGTGCGTCCCGTGTCCGCCGACAAGTACGAGATCATTGCCGGTGAACGTCGCTTTCGCGCGGCGCGGCTCGCGGGCCTCGACGAAGTCCCGGTGTTGGTGAAGAACGTGCCGGACCAGGCCGCCGCGGCGATGGCGCTGATCGAGAACATTCAGCGTGAAGATCTGAATCCGCTGGAAGAGGCGCAGGGCATCCAGCGCTTGCTCGACGAATTCAATTTCACGCACGAACAGGCAGCGGAGTCGGTCGGCCGGTCGCGTAGTGCGGTATCGAATCTGCTGCGCCTGCTCAATCTGGCTTCGCCTGTGCAGACCATGCTGCTGGCCGGCGATCTGGACATGGGGCACGCCCGCGCGCTGTTGGCCGTCGACGCCGCGACGCAGATCACGCTGGCCAATCAGGTCGTCAACAAGCGCATGTCGGTGCGCGAAACCGAAAAACTGGTGACGACGACGACCAAAGCCGCGCCGGCGGTGAAAGCGCGTGCGAATCCGGACGGTGGCCGCGATACGCGACGGCTCGAAGAAGAGTTGTCCGATTTGCTGGCGGCGACGGTCAAGATCAAACTCGGCCGACGCGGGCGCGGGCAGGTGCTGGTGGACTTCGGCGATCTGGACGCACTGGAAGGCATCCTGGTACGGTTGCGCGGTAACGCCACCGCATGATCGCGCATTGAATAGAAGCGGCCCCAAAGCTTGCGACGAGGCTTAATGCCGATCGCAAGCTGTCTGGTGCGCAGCGCAGGTTCGGCGCCGTAGGCGCGGCACCTCGGTTTTCGTAGCGATTTGCAAGCGCGCATAGAGTTGTGTCAGGCCCTGCAAGCGACAAGCGGCCCTTATTTCATGGATTCCTAAGTAAATTCGACGATAAATAATCAGGATCGCTGATATATTGGTTCGCACTCGCGGTTGTCGCGGTGCGAGCACGTTGCCGTCGGGTTCGCGTCCGCTTCCCAAGGAGCACGGATCGTGGTCTCAGGATAAGTTGACGAAGGAGGGCACACCCTGACGCAAAAGGCGAAAGCGTAGGCCATTGCACGAAGTGCATCGGTCCGGGCGTGGACGGCGTACTTTGTGGTGGGTTCACTTATCGTCATTGCGCGCGAGATTACGAATAAGACCGTGCGAGGGGCTTCATAGCTGGCGCCAGCCCATATGTCCACTCACACAAGCAAAAATCGACGTTTGTTGCATTTTCGAGACGTCTGCTACGGCGTCAAATCGGGTTGCAGGCGAGCGCAAACTTGCCTGATTCAAATCGCATGTTTTGACATTCCCCGACAGCCTTACATTTGACGTGTTTCGCCCCGCAAGACCGCTGTTCCCGCATCGTGAGGAGGCTTTTCACGCTGGTTATTGAACGGCCTAAAGTCTTGAATTGCCTGCAACTATCGCTTACAATCGCCCGGATTTAATTGCACGGCAACCCCGTAAGCGCAGCGAAAGCTCGCGGGCTGGAACAAGACTTTCGGAACACTGCGATGGCGGTCAAAACGTCGAATCAAGCGCCGAAGAATGGGCACGACGGACACCCCGCTGAACGCGAAGTTTCCGTTGCGTCCACCGGCCAGCACGCAACAGCTGATGAAGCGTGGGATGTCGAGCAGCAAGATAACAATATCGTTCCGCTCACGCGGGCCGAAGCTGAAAAGCTGTTTGGTCCCAACGTGAGTCGTCCATCGCGCGTTACGCCTTTCAAGGTCGTGGCGGCGCAAATGGCTTTGTCCCTGGGTGCTACGCTGGTGTGGTGGCTGTTTTACACGCCACCGGGCGCTGCTGCGCTGTCCGCGTTTCTGGGAGGGGCGATCTGCTGGGTGCCGGGCGCGTTGTTCGCGGCACGACTTAGAACGCTGAGCGGCGCTGAAACAGTCATGAGCTGGATGATCGGCGAAGCGCTCAAAATGGGGACAACGATCGCGATGTTCGTAGCCATCGCCTTCTGGTATCACGACGTACGCTGGGTTCCGCTGCTCGTGACTTACCTCATTGCGCTCAAGACGTACTGGATTGCCTTGGCTTGGCGCTAAGGTAGCAGCAACAAAAGTAGTAGCAAAAAAGTAGCGGCAAAAAATTCAGGCTGGCGCGCAGCGCCGGCAACAGGAGTGCGGATATGACACGGTCCGTACCCGGCGTGTTCCCGCAATACAGAATTGCGGCGGGAGCGGCCTCAGACGATTTTCGACAATTTGGGTGGCTTTAACGATATGGCAGCTAGCGAAGGCACGCGCGCAATGGATCCGTCCGAGTACATCGCGCACCACTTGCAGAACTTTTCCACCGCGCACCAGACGTCGAT
>Ga0255336_100412_pt1 | contig 71782 bp, 68 predicted proteins | sample MeOH1_35cm_T3_17_FD_189102 | JGI IMG/M metagenome (GOLD analysis project Ga0255336, IMG submission 189102) | Sandy soil microbial communities from University of British Columbia, Vancouver, Canada - MeOH1_35cm_T3_179 | ecosystem: Engineered > Artificial ecosystem > Sand microcosm > Unclassified ... | reverse complement strand
ATGGCGTCGCCGCCATTCCGGGCCTGTTCGTCGCGGAGGCCTTGCAGAGCGGCGAATTCATCGAGTTGCCGCTCAAACCCGTGCCGCCGCCGATCATCGTGTCGATTTGCAAGCCGGTGGACGCGAGCCCGATGATTCATGCCGCCGCGAATGCGGCGCAGCTTGCGTGCTCGGCGTATTGTCAGACGCGGCGCAAGGATCTGGTCGAGGCGCTTTGATCGCTTTGATCGCTTTGGTCGAGCTTGAGCAGCAGGTTCATTTCACGCGGTGAAAAAAGCGTTTCGGCTCGCGCCAACCCGATTCGCTATTGGCGCGGTGCCGATGGGCCATCGGTACGAGGATGGTTTTTTTCAACCGTGAGCGGGATTCGGAATGTTGCTGCTGCGTTCACTCAACCTGACCGCGGGCGTTGCTTGCGCCTTGTTGCTTGCCTCCGCGAATGCGTTTTCACAGCCTTGTTCAACGGCTGACGACTGCGCGAGCTTGCTGCGCGTCAGCACCCACGACGACAATGTGCGGGCCGAACGTCACCGGGAAGAACAGCTACGCGAGGAACGCCTGCGCTCCGAGCGCTTACGTTCCGAGCGGTTGCGCTCGGATCGCCTGCGCGAAGAGCGGCTACGTTCGGACCGATTGCGCGCCGATCGCTTGCGTGAAGAGCGCCTTCGCGAGGATTAACCAACGCCGCGTCGCCGGGGTCGCCGCATCGCCGCGTTCCCGTTCAACGGGCCGCCTCCACGCACGTGTGACGAAGCGCCTCGACCGCCCGGCATGCGTTGATGACCCGGACATGCTGCCGGCTCGGACCGCTCGTCTGGTCGAGCAACGTTTCGATCGAGCGCGCGTCGAGGTTGGGCTGCAAGCCGAGCAGCAACGCGATGGTGCCCGTCACGTTCGCTGTCGCGAACGACGAGCCCGAGACAAAGTCGTAATGTCCGCCGGGCGTGAGCGTCAGGATGTCGTGGCCGGGCGCGTAGAGCACGCGCGCGGTGGAATCGGAGCCGGGGCCATTCGTCGCGCGTGCCGACGCGCGTGCCGAGTCGACCGCGATCACGCCCGGCACGCCGACCGGAAACGCCTTGAGGTTGCCGTCCGGCAGCACCGCGCCCACCACGATCACGCCTTTTCTCACCGACAGTTCGATCAGTTGAGTGAGCAGCGGATCCTTCGGCCCGCCCAGGCTCAGATTGATGATCTGTGCATGCGCTTCGAGCGCCGACTGGATCGCCTCCGCGAGCGTGAACGAATTGCAGCGCGAAGGTCCGCTGCGATTGTCCGCTTGCCAGCAGGCCTTGACCGCGATCAGTTTCGCGTGCGGCGCGACGCCTTCGATGCCGGCCTTGCCGTCCGCGCCGCCCGCGCGATCCGCCGCGATGACGCCCGCGACCGCGGTGCCGTGCAGGTCGCGATTGAATTGCGTCCAGTCCTCGTCGACGAAATTGCGTGTCGAGACAATGCGGTCGTGCAGATCGGGATGGGTGGTGTCGACGCCGGTGTCGATCACCGCGACCCGCACCGAATCGCCGCGTGTGACCTTTTGCGCCGCGCCCGCGCCGATTTCGCGGAAGCCCTGCTGCAAGTCGGTGTAGTCGTTATTGCCGGCTGGCGCGTCGGCGAGCAAGTCGAAGGTCTGCAACGGCTGCGCGAGGCTGACGCGGGAATCGGCGGCGAGCCGCGCGACGACTTCCTCGCGCGGCGTATCGCCGATGATCTCCAGCATCGCGCAATGCACCTTCAGCGACGGGATCGGCCAGGCCGACACCTCACGCAAGCCGTATTGCCGCGCGAGCGCCGCGACCTGCGCCCGCGCGCTGCCGCCCGGCGAATAGCCGCCGGCCGCGCCGTATCCGGCCGCGGTCGAGCCGGCGCGCAGCATCAGCGTTTCGGGCGGATTGGCGACGGCCAGCACGATCATCCGTTCGGGGCGCGCCTTCATCTGCTGCGTCGCGACAGCGGGGTCGGGCGTCGCGGGCACGAGCGCGCAGGCGGACATCGCGAACGCGGCGCACAGGGAGAGCCAGCAGAGCAGCGTGCGCCGCGCCAGGGCGGCCCACGTGCCGCGCTCGTCGCCGTTCGCTGCCGGGCTCGCGTCGTACGGCGGGTGCGGGGCGGAGCGGTCCTTGGGCGTCATGGCAACTCGATTCATGATGGAAACAGCCGTAGGTGCGCGTCGCCGTGTAAAAAGTTACGCCGCCGCTCAGAAATGCCAGATTGCATCGGCGATCCAGCGATTGGATGCGCCCGGTCCGAGGTGCGCCTTGGCTTCGTTGTTGGTGGCGATATACGACACGTCGAATTGCCACGCGCGATACTGGTAAGTCAGTCCGACGTTGCCGTAGACGTAGCCGATGCCGAGCACCGAGTGCAGATCGTAGTAACCGATGCCGGCCGTCGCGGTCCAGCCGTGCACGAGCGGCAGGCGGCCGACCAGATCGTAGGCGACGGCGCGCGAACTCGGCGACGGCCCGAAGCCGGTGTTCGGCGAGAGCGCGACCGAGGCGAACACGGAGTCGCGCCAGCCCGCGGTCAGCACCAGTTCGTCGTAGTTGAAGCGCGTTGTGTGCGCCCCGCGGATGAACTGGTAATGCCCCAGCATCGCCTGGGCGCTCCAGTCGCCGGCCAGGCGCCAACCGTATCCGCCGTTGAGCACCGTTTCCACGCCCGTGCCCGACGAGCCGACGAACCGGAACGACCCCGCCGACGCGCCCGCAAAGAAGCCGTTGCCCGGATACCAGTTGGCCCCTGCGCTGACTGACGGCTGCCCGTCGCTGATGTCCATGCCGCGCGTGACCTTGTCGGTGGCGAGTCCCGCCTCGAACTGCCAATCGTCGCTCATGGCCGCGGCCGGCGCGGATAAAACGGCAAGCGTGACGAGTACCGCGCAGCATCGGATCAGGCCGGGCAAGCTGGCTGCCCCGCGACAAGGCGGGGACAAAGGACGCCGCAACTCCATATTGATCGTTCACGTTCCGGTGGATCGGGGACGGTGACCGTAAAGTCAAGCCATCTGGATGACCCGGCGCGACGACGATGCGCCGCTACCGGGTCGTGCCAATCCTAACCGATAAAGGTGACCGGACAAATCTCGGGGAGCCGGCGAAAAAAATCGTCTCGAAGGCGGTGACGATGCGCGTTTGCTGATGCCGCTTCCTGAGCCGAAACCGTCGATGCCCGCGAATTCGCGGGACAGCGCCGCGCCCGCGCGTGCCGGGCGCTATCCCTGCGTGACTGCTCAGGCGCCGCCGACAGGCTCCGCAAAACGGACCTGCGGTGCCGCCCGTAACGCCGACAACTGCGCGGCAACGTCCGCATGTCCGGCGCTCGGCGCAAGCGAGTAAACGCCGTTTTCACCGGGGCCGCCGACGATCTGCAAATGCAGCGGTGCGAGCAGCGCCTGCAAGCGGCCCACCGGCATTGCCGGATCGGCGACGAGCCGGATCGTTGCGCGCGTCGCGGCGGCGGGCTCGGACAACGTGCGGTAGTTCGCCGGCGCGCCGGGGTCGTCATGCTGGATGCCGAGCATCGCGAGTCCGCCCGCTTCCAGCAGCGCGAGCACCGCGAGCCCGGCGGCCAGCGCCGCCATGCGGCTTCGCCGCGGCGCGGAAGCCGCGCCGCGCGCGGCCGGCGCTTCGGCCTCGTCGAAGCGCTCCCACAAACGCGCGAGACCGCGCTCGATATCGAGATCCCCGGCATGCTCGTGCGGCGTCATGGCCGCGTGCAGCCGGCGCTGCGCCGCCAGTTCATCGCGACACTGTTCGCAATCGCGCACGTGTGCGCCGACGAGGCGCTCGTCGGCCTCCGACGCGCGCCCGTTGACGATCCACGGCAGCAGTTCCCACGCATGGAGATGAGTGAGTTCGCCTTTCCCTGACATGTTCATAGACCGTCCCCGGCAAGGCCGGCAAGCTCCGGCATGAGGTTGCGCAATTTGACCCGCGCGTGAAACATCCGCGCTTTCACCGTGCTGACCGGGCAGTCGGCGATCTCCGCAATCTCTTCGAGCGAGTGGCCCATCACGTAGGCCAGCTCCATCACGGCGCGCTGCTCGGGAGAGAGCCGGGTAAGACCCTTGGTCACCCAGTCGATGAGTTCGTGCGCGACGAAAGGCTCGCTCGTCAGCCCCTCGTGATCGTGCGACGGCGGCGCCGACGGCAAGCCGCCCTGGCGCAGCGCCTTGAGCGTGACGCGATAAGCAATGCCCATGAGCCACGTGGAGACGCGCGCCTCGTTGCGAAATTCGCCCGCTTTCTGCCAGACGATCATGAAGGTGTCGTTGATGACTTCCTCGATCATGTCGTCGCGCCGCGTGAAGCGGCCGAGAAAGCGCGCAAGGCGGCGGTGATACTCGCGATAGAGCGCGGCCAGCGCGGCCTTGTCTCCGTCGGAGACGCGTTTGAGCAACGCGGCGTCGTCCGCGTCGACGGTGCGCGCGGCATAGGGGACGCTGCTCTTGGCGATCGGGTCAGGTGACATGAGGTCGTGCTCGTAATCCGCCGGAGTGAAATTGGAAAGATGTCCGTAAGTGACGTCGAGCGCGAGCAAAGTTGCGAACGAAACAAAAGATTTGCCGGGGCGCCGCGATACGTGATGCGGATGCTGCAACCATGCCGGGGCGGTCGCCAGAATTCGAGTCAGGAAGCGCGGGTTCTCGTGTCAGCACATCCTGAACGTTCGGTAAGGGCGCGCCGACGCGTGCGCCGCGACGCACCGTGGCTGCGAGGGTTCAGCGATATGCGGCGGCCGTGCCGCGCGGCGGCGTGCCTGGCAACGGGGCGGATCGCCCGCGCCCGGGCGCATCCGGTTTCGCTCGGAGCGACACTTACCGGAACCGGGAGTGAGAACTTTGCATCTCGTCCGTATGAACGATTGATCGACATCAAGCCCACCAGGAGAAGACATGCGATTCGCCCTAGTGACCGAAGACCCCCTATTGACTCGCGATCTGGCCGGCTGTTTTGCCGCCGATTCGATCGCCGTCGAATCGTTTGACGGCGAACTGCCGCTCGTGCGTGCGATGCGCGCCACCGCCTACGACCTCGTGCTGATCGACGCGAAGAACGGTTCATTGCTGCTCGATTCGTTGCTGTCATGGCGCAATTGCAACGCGACCGCCTGCACGCCCGTGATCGTTCTCACGCCGTTCCCGAACTGGACGGCCATGCTGGGGTGGATCAACGCGGGCGCCACGGACGTGGCGTATCGCTTCGATCTGGAGCAGACGCGTCTGCGCGCGCATGTCGTGCTGCAACGTGAAAATCATCGGGCGGGGGCGGACACCGTCACGCTGGGCGGCTACGTGTTGAGAAGAGACCTCGGCGTGCTGACCCTCGACGGCGTCGAGATACCGCTCACGCCGCGCGAATTCACGATGGCGTGGCTGTTCTTTTCGAATCCGGGCAAGTTCGTGACGCGCGCGCAGATCGCCGGCGGCGTGTGGGGTTCATGCGAGGACGTGGCCGCGCGCTCCATCGAGCAGCACATCTACAAGCTGCGCAAGAAGCTGCGTTTGTCGCCGGAATCGGGCTTGAATCTGAAGACCGTCTATGCGCTCGGCTACAAGCTGGATTGCGTTGCGCCGGTTGGCGAATCGACCGACGCATTGGCGCGCGTGGCGCAACCCGCCTAGATCACCGCCTCGAGTTCCAATGCCTTTTCGCAATCCGGCGCTTCGCCGCCGTGGCGAAAAAATACCCACGAAGACGCGGGCATGCCAGTGGACGCTTCGAGCGCGGCGGCTTTCATTTTCAGTTGCTGCATATCGATGACCGGCGCGCGCTTGAAGCAGATGAGCACGTTATTGGTCTCGCACGGCAACAGCAGAACGGCGTCGAATAGCTCGGACAGCCATTGCAGGTTTTGCCGCGTCAGCGCCGCGAGATTCGGGCCGAAGATGTTGATCGTCATCATGCCGTCCGCCGCGAGGCTTTCACAACAGGCCCGATAGAATGCGCGCCCCTGTCCCGCCGGCCCGTCGCGTTCGCTCAGATAAAGGTCCACCTGCAAGATGTCGATCGATGCACGACGCTCTTGCGCGCTGACATAGTCCAGCGCATTAGCCTCGATGATGCCGAGGCGCTCGCCCTCGGGCGGCATGCGGAACATCTCGCGGCATGCGTCGATTACCGCGGGATTGATCTCGACAGCCTCGATACGCGCGAGCGGAAAGCGCGCGTGGCAGAAGCGGGCCAACGCCCCGGCGCCCAATCCGAGTTGCGCGATGAGACGCGGCTGCTCGTAAAAACGCTCGGCGAACAGCATCCACGACATCATTTTCTGCGGGTACTCCATCCAGAGAAACGCGGGATGGCGCAGCACCATGCAGCCGAACGTGGAGTCCCATTCATCGCCGTTGTGCATGTAGAGCAGCCCGTCTCTTTTCGAAAAGGTGAGCGGCGCGAAGCGTCCTTCTCGGGCGGCGTCAATCTCTTCCGGGTTGTCGTGTTTCAGCATGTCGTTCGCGATGGAAAGGTCAGGGGCGTATTGCGTGCTGACTCATCATAAGCGGCGCGATCGGCCGCGCTGACACGACGCCGAAACGGCAAGGCTTGGGGCGAACGTTTTCCACGACGATTGCGCCGCCGCGAACAGGGAGGGTGGAGAGGGTGCGGTATTCAGCCGCCGTCAGGCGGATCGAGATCGCTTTCGCTCGCGAGCACCGCCTTGCGGTTTCCTGGCGATGCCGCGCCGCGTTCAGCTACGTTTGGCCTTGCCAAGTATGTCGATCGTTTCCCGCAGTTTGGCGCGCGCGCGATGCATGCGCGCCTTGACCGTCGTCACCGGGCAAGCCGTGATCTGCGAAATCTCCTCGACGGAATGCCCGAGAACGTAAGCCAGCGCCATCACGAGGCGCTGCTCGGCCGGCAACAGATCGAGCGCCTTGGAGAGCAGGTCGGAAAGCTCATGGTCGTGCCAGTACTGAACCAGGGTATCGGCGTGATCGGCATCCAGCAGCTCGAACTCCGAACGGCGCTGATCGCGCAACGAACGCAGGGCGGAGCGATACGCGATGCCGATGATCCATGTGGACACGTTCGAATCGCCGCGGAACTCGCCCGCCTTTTGCCACACGATCATGAAGGTGTCGTTGACGATTTCGTCGATCACCTCGTTCTTCCACGTGAGCCGGTTCAGAAAGCGCGCGAGCCGCCGATGGTAGAGCCGGTACAGACGCGAGAGGGCGGAGGCATCGCCGGCCGCTATGCGATCGAGCAGGGGCCGGTCATGATCGACCGACGACGGGAAGCCGTTGCTTTTCCACGCATTCGCGGACATGTGCCGCGTGACTTCGTCGATTTCCAGGCGCGCGGCTTCGTGGCCGCGCTGGTTGCCGATGTCGTGCATCGCGCCGACGATGCCGGTGATGCGCCCGCTGTCGTCATGAACCACGCCTTTATAGAAGCGCACGGTGCGAACGAGGCCGGCCGCATGGCGCACGCCGGCGGTATAAACCTGGGTGCCGCCTTCGGACGCGAGGTCGAGATCGGCCTTGTGATAGGTGAGCGCCAGATCCGAGGGCGCGATGTCATAGACGGACTTGCCGAGAATGCCGCCGCGATCCAGGCCCAGAAAGTTTTCGAATACGGGGTTGCAGCCGGTGTAAATGCCGTTCGCGTCCTTGAAGAAGACGGGGGAGACCATCCCGTCCGCGTGACGCTGCAAGGCGGGAAAATCAACCGCGCCGTCGCGCGCGAAGGAGAGCAGCCGGGTTTGATCGAGCGCGCGCGCAATGATCGGTTCGGGGTCGAGCAGGTCGAGGTCGTCGGCGGCATCGTTGGCGCCCCGCGCGATCAGCGAGACGATGCGCTCCGCCGAGCGTTCGGGCAGCACCGGAATCAGGTAGTGCTCGTCGCCGTTCTCGATGCGCAATTTCTCGATCTCCGCGCCGGCCTCGACGCTGGCGCAATCGACGAACACCACCGCCGGCGACGGGTCCGCGATCAGATGGGGCGGCCGTAAAGCCCGCGCCCCATGACGCTGCATGACAGCCGGCATCGAACGGCCCGCGGAGCTGGACCAGAAAACGCGCGTGTCGTGGGCTGGGGTTGGCGCCATCAGCGTTCCTCATTGTTTTCCTCGTTGACTCTCGCACGCCGAACCGAAGAACGGCTGTGCGTCATGCGGGCAAGCGAGGCGCGGATTCAAGGGCTGGTCGCGTAATACGCTGCCGCGCGGCCTGCATGCTTGCGCCCGCGCTTGCCAGGGTATGAGGATACCGCCTTGATAGCCGGAAAATTATTGCAATCGTTTTGTAGGGAGGTGGAGCGTCGTTTTCTCGTTCCAGATATCGGGAAGTATATGACCTGTTGATGAATCGCGTCGCTAACTGCCGGCGCAAACCTCAAAAGGCGCGCTTAATCGCGCGGCGGCGCCGGCCGGTTCGGGACATCATTTTTGAGCGGCATGCTCGGGCTGCCGCAGTTGATGCCAGCCCCCGAGAATCGCGGCGATATGGCGCGCGTACAGGTCGCGCTCGGCGGGCGTCTCCGAATGGTAGGCCCCTATCGCGGCCCACGTGTTGCCGTATTTATCCATCTTGCCGCGCAGATGCCAGGCCGCGATGTAGACGTTCTTGCACGGCTGCATCAGCGCATCGCGATCGATGTGGTAGCGCGACAGCTCACGCAGGTGAATGGAGTTGATCTGCATGACGCCGTAGTCGAGCGAGCCGTTTGCATTCAGATGCGTCGCGTTGGGCCGGTTATGCGACTCCTGCCAGGCGATCGCGCGCAGCACCATCGGATTGACACGCTGATACGCCCCGGCGTCGTCGAAGCAGTCGGCCCATGCGGACTGCGCGGCGAGCGCGAGCGCAAGGTCGACGGCGACGGCGATCAGCGCGCGGCGCGCAAGCGGCGGACGATAACGGATGGCCTGGTGCATGACGGTCTCCTCGAATGCGTGCCGGTACGTACCGGTGAACGGCGCGATTGTGATCGCCTTCCGTATGGGCTTTGAAGCGGCGGCGCGAAAACATGAGGTCGCGTGCGAACCCTGTTGCGCGAGGCGCGCGTGTCGATGGTTGTCCCAGTATTTGCGCAGCCCATGAAGGAGGTTGGCGTGGGCGTTCATTCGCGCAAGGGTTCAGCTTTTCGCAAGGCAATGGCGGCGCGGTGCCGGGCGAATCGTTCAATACGGCTTCAGTCAGGCTTCAATACCGCTTCAAGTGACAGGCTCCATTGCGAGGGTTCTATGACGATCAACCGTCTTTCGCGTTTCTTCCACGGAACCCGTTCCAGCGCGGACACGCCCACGCTGCCGAGGGCAGGCGTCAGCCCGAGGCCGGTTGCCCGCAGCCTGACCGCGCCCGGCGCGCTGTTGCTGCCGCGACGTCCGGCGAGCGCCGCGGCGTCAGCAGGCAAGACCTCGATGCCGCCGCGTGCCGCGCATGTGCAAACGCGTGCGGCGGACGAGCCGGGCCGGCACAACATCGATTGGCTCACGCGACGTCATTTGCTGGCGGACAGCGGCGCATCCAGGACGGACTCGCTTGGCAATCCGGAACAGTAAGCATGCGTGTGCATCAACAGCGGAATCCACTATGGCGCAGCCGTCGTGATGGATTCGTGGTCCGCGTGGCGTAAGGCAACGGTCATCAACACTACAAGCGACTTTCAGTCGCCATAAAGGCCGTGATTTTTTCCGCATGACGCCGCGCCGGCCGGTTCATGACTGTATCGCGTGGAATGGCACGCAATTCACGAGAGTTGTCGGAAGATGCTTCGGCTCGCGAATCGGGTTCCGGCGCCTCGCGTGAAAATATCCGCGTCATGCGCATCCACCGCGTGCTCCCGATGCACTAACGGAGAGAGAGACCTCGCTCGATACGATCAATGCCGGTGGCGCAATGCAATGGGTCTTGCATCGCGCCGCTAAGGCCATTGACTAAAACCACGACGACCAGACGAGCGAGGGAATAAAAAGTTGTGCTTTGGGGAAACGCCGCCGTCTCCGCTGGAGGGGTGACGGCTGGAATCGAGAAGCGTGGATGCTTTTTTGGATGCGAACCGCCGTGAACAATAACCTGCTATTTGCCATTGCAACTGACGACCGGCTGCTTCGACGGACTGTTTCTGAAGCCTTTGCCGGAGACGGGGTCGTCATCGAGTCGTTCTCGAATGAACTCGATTTGCTGCGCGCAATGCGTGCGAACCGTTATGACCTGGTGCTGATCGACGCCAAGGCCGAGCCGACGCCAACCAGCGCATTGCTGTCGTGGCGCGACTGCAATGCCGATGTCTGCACGCCCGTGATCGTATTGACGAACCAGTCGAGCTGGTCGGGTCTGTTGCGTTGGATCGATGCGGGCGCGACCGACGTCGTGAATCGCTTCGACATGGAGCAGATCCGCTTTCGCGTCCACCTGGCGTTGCAGCGGCGTTTTTCCGATACCGTCACGCATCAGATCCAGATCGGCCGCTACGTGCTGCAGCGGGACCTCGGTCTCGCGACGATCGACGGCGTCGAGATTGCGCTGACAGCGCGCGAGTTCTCCATCGCCTGGATGTTCTTTTCGAACCCCGGAAAATTTCTTAGCCGCGCGCAGATCGCAGCCGGCGTGTGGGGTGCGACGGAGCAGATCGCCGCGCGCACGCTGGAGCAGCACATCTACAAGCTGCGCAAGAAGCTGCAGCTATCGCGCACCGCCGAGCTGAATCTGAAGACCGTGTATGCGCTCGGCTACAAGCTCGATGTCGCTCAGGCGGCGCAGTCCGGCTTCGACGCCGGCGCGCAGCCGGGGTTCGACAGGTTGCCGGCAAGCCTGGGGCAGGGCGGCACGCGGCGCGCTGGCGACGCAACGCTGCTCGAGCGCGCGTGCGATTCCTCCGCGCAGTTCGTCGTGACGGCGGCGTAGCGGCCGTCCGCTTGCGTCGCGCCTCGCCTGTCGAGGCGGCCGGCGCCGGCGGGTCGCCGCGTCACGACACATGACGCGAGCGGCCCGCGCTCACGCGCTCAGGCGGCGTCCTCGTCCTCCTCGCGGTCCTCCGCCCGGCGTTCCTGCTGGTCCTGGAAGATCTGCATCATCACCTGCGAGCCGAAAGCCTGGATCGCCGCATCCAGGTCGCTCTGACTGCCTCCCTGGTCGTCTTTCTTGTCCTTGCTCTTCGTGTCCTTGTCGTCCGTCTTGTGGGTCGACGGATTGCTGGTCGTGCTGTGATTGTGGCTGACTTGCGTCATTTCATTCTCCGTTGAAAAAAGGGTTCATGCGCGGATCCACACGTAATCGCCACGCGCGAGATTCTCGAACATGTCGTCTCGCGCGACGAAGATGTTGTCCCGCCAGTAGCGGCCATGCTCGACATAGTGCTCGATCAGCTCCAGCATCCACTGCCCCGTGATTTCCTCGCTCAACGCCACGCGCGCGATCAGCACGATCGCGCCGGTATCCGCCTCCAGGCCGAGCTGCGCCTGGTCCTGCGCGTAGACGGCGAGATTCGCCTCCAGCAACAGGCGAAACACGCGCAGCGTGCGCCCCGCCGTGACGATGCCGAACTGGAACGTCATGTACAGCGCGTCCGGATCTTCCTCGAAATGGTCGATCGCCGCGTCGAAGCCGTCGATCTCCAGCACACCGCGTTCGAGCGCGGCGTCCGGCGCGGGCATGTCGCGCAGTTCGCAAATTTCGCGGATCAGTTCATCACGTCTTTCGATACTCATCGCTATGGTCGAATCGCTTCACGAGCCTATGTCCGGCGTGTAAGCCCACGCCGTGGAGCAAAAAAAAAGCCGGTCAGGAACCGCGGACGGTTCCCAACCGGCGCACCATGCGCGGCCGGATGGCGCGCCGGAGCGCTTAGCCGACGATGTCCTTCGCGGCCTTCAGACCCATCGTCGCAATCTTCGCGAGCGTGTTGGCCTTGTTGATTTCGTTTTCTTCAGCCATTGCCTGATAGATCTCGGAAACGGAGCTGCCGGTTGCTGCTGCGCTGGAAACAGGTGCACTCATGATGAATATCCTCGAAAGAGACAGCTGGTACGGCATCTAAACATTCCGCCCCATGCGGAACGTCGGGGAAAAAGTGCGTGCCCGCTGGGCTGCGCACGACTGCTCGCGTGCAGCGCACCGCGTGTATCAGGTGCGCCGCGCTGCACGCGCACTGCTACATCGCGCTGCGGCACAACTGCGCCGCGGCGCGAAATCCGTCTACGACGACACGTCCGGCCTGGGCTTCCGTGCTGCCCGTATCGGTCGAGCGCGATGCCACGGTGTTGGCCACCGTATCGAGTGCGTCCGCCAGTTCGCGCACTTCCCCCTGACGATGGGGCTGCGCCACGGCTTGCGGCAGATCGGCAAGCACGTCGATCAGTTTGTCGGTCATCGCTTCGTACATGTTGGTCATCCTCAATGAAGGGTGGTGTTGCTGGGCAGTTCGGCCATGAAATTCTTGGTGCCGTCGCTCGATTCCACGTATTTCACGCTGTCCGCGGACAACACCGAATCGATGTCGCCGGCGACTCGCAGATCGTCGGTGCGCGTCACGTCCACGTCGATGCGCTCGACGAGCGGCGCCATGTCGCCGCGAAACCGCTCGACCACCTGGCTCACTTCGCCGGGATGGCGCGCGCTGCCGGTCACTTCCAGGCGGCCTGCGCCGGCGTAGCGCACGCGCACGTTCGCTTCGTGCAGCGATTCCGCGAGCGACCCGGCGATCTCGTCACCGGAGCGCACGCTCCAGTTCAGGCGGTTGCCCGCGAGTGCCTGAAGCGCGGCGCGCGTTCGGCGGGCGTCGGCGGTGTTCGATGCGATGCCCGTCACGAGAAAGCCGTCCGCTTGCCGCGTCACCGTGATATCCGGCTGGTGCAGCTGCGCGAGCGCCTGTTGCACGTCGGCGAGCGTGGCGCGCGCTTGCGGCCGGTCGGCGGCGAGCGTCGTCTTGCCGGCCGGCAACACCACGGCGGCGGCGCCCATCGAACCGATCAGCAAGGCCGCGACGCCGGCATGCACCCACGGCGCGCGGCGCGCACGCATGACGATCGGTGTCGAGGGCGGGCCGGCCGGAAACACGCCGTCGCTGGCTTCGCCGTCGTACTTGCGCCCTTCGTGATGCGCCGCCAGCATCGACTCCATCAGTTGCAGATCGGACGGCCAGCGCGCGTCGGCAGGGCCCGCGCACAACACGACTTCACCGAAGCGTCGCGGCATGAAGTCGTCCATCGACATGACGTCGGCGTCGTCCGGCACGCCGATCGTCACGCTGTCTTGCGCATCGATTGCCAACTGCATAGTGCACTCGCTCCAGTCGTTGATCAGGATGTCCGCATCGGGTTTGGCGCCGATCGACATCGTTGTTGTACTCAACTCTATTTGAGCGCCGGCATGGAAGCCGGTCAGTACGCGAATTTCTTTGGACATGAACGAAACCTCTTCGATTGTGATTGACGGGATGGCGCCCGCCGTCACCATCCGCGTCCGCGGCGGATCAGTGCAGCAAGCGCGGACATGCCCATCGCGCGGCCCGCGCGGGTGCGGCTGCGTCCGAGGTTGAGCAGCGCGATGGGCAACAGCAGATTCATCGATTCCTCCGCGGCGGAGAGCGGGCGTTGAGCGGCCCCGCGCATGCCGTTGTGCGTTTCACGTCCTGCTCGCGTCGATGCGGACACGAGCTCGTCGCGTATCTGGGCGAGGGTGGCGCGCGAGGTGCGTTTGTCGTCCGGCATCTGCAGGAATTCGCGGACGATGGCGAGCACGGCATAGGTCGGGCTCGCACGCGCGGCATCCTTGCCCGCCGGGGCCGGTTCGTCGATGCGCGTCGCCGTTTGCACGCCGATGAGCGCCGCCCCGGTTCGATCGGTATGCAGGCGTGCCGGTCCATGAATGGCCGCGCGCCAGTGCTTGAGCAAGGCCGTTTCGTCACGCGCCATGCGCGGTGCAAAGCGCATCGGCAGCGCGCGCGCTGGCAGGTCGCGGGTGTCGTCGGAACGTGCCCGTTTGTCGTTTGGCCCCGCGCTCGCGGCATGCTCGTCCTGATCGAACGCATGCTGATTGCCGCCCGACTCGCGCGCCTCGACCCGGGTCAGGCCGGTTTCGCTTCGTTTCAGATGCTGGTCCAGCATCATCAAGAGTTCTTCACTCTCGGCGGCCGGGTCGTTCGCATCGGGGCTTTCGGCGCTGCGTCGCTTTCTCAGCGACTGACGCTTGGCGCGCGACAGTCCATGCCCATGATGGTGAGGCGCGGGGACCTGCACCGCCTGCTGCTGGGCGGCGGCATCGGCATCCGCGGAAAGATCGGCGGGCGGCGTATAGCCGCCGCCTATGCGTGAAATGCTCATGTGAACATCACCTGCACGAGGTTGCGCGCGAAGTTCTGGATCGCGGCCGCGCCCCACGGCGCGGCGATCACGATGACGACCGTGACCACCACCAGTTTCACGCTTTGCGAAATGCTCGAATCCTGCAATGACGTGACCGCTTGCAGGAACGCGATGAGCAGGCCGGTCACGGCCGCCACCGCCACCGGCGGCAACGACACGAGCAGGCACAGGGTGAGCGCCTGGGTGGTGAAATGAGTGATCGCGTCGTATTCCACGGCGTTACCTGTAGGTGGAGATGAGACCGTGAATCAGCGTCGACCAGCCATCCATCGAAACGAACAGCAGCAGCTTGAATGGAATGGCCACGTTGGTCGGATTGACCTGCGACAGCCCGAGCGCCATCAGCACGTTCGCGATGACGAGGTCGATCACGATGAAGGCGAGATACAGCAGGAAGCCCATCTTGAAGGCGGCGGTCAGCTCGCTCAGCGTGAAGGCGGGCGCGAGCACGATGAGGTCGTCCTGCTTGAGTTCGGCGGCGCGCTCGGGCGGCCAGATTTCGCGCGCCGAGCGCAGGAAGAAGGCCTTCTCGCGCTCCGACGCATGACGTTTCAGAAACACGCGAAACGGCTCGCGCGCGGCGTCGAGGAGCGGCATCACCTGCATGCCGGAACCGGCGTCGTTGGAGAGCTGCGCGCGGTGCATGGCTTCCATGCCGACCGGCGCCATGATGAAGCACGACACCATGATGGCGACGCCGTTCAGCACGGAAGTGGGCGGCACCTGCTGCAAGCCCAGCGCGTTGCGCAGCAACCCGAGCACGACCACGATCTTCGTGTAGGACGTGACCACCATCGCGGCGAATGGCAGGACGGCCAGCGCGAGCGCCGCGACGAGCAGCGAGGCGATTTCAGGTGTGCCGTTCATCGGAGTTCGCAATGTGCTGGATGAGGAAGCCGAGGTTGTCCCCGACCGCGACGAGTTCGCCGAGCGCGAGCGTCTGCCCATGCGCGACGAGACGGATCTCCGCATCGGCGAGTTTGAGCGGCAAGGTCAGGATGTAGCCGGGCCGCAGCGCGGCGATTTGCCCGAGCGGCAGATTGACGGTCACCACCTCGATATGCACGGGCAGTTCCATATCGTTCAGATCGACGGTGCGCTCCGCGGCGGCGGTCTCGCCGGTGGACCCGGCAGTGCTCTCAAGGGAAAGATCGGGATCGTGGCTCATCGTCTCAGGGAACGTTTCAAGGATCAGGTGGTGGCCGTCGATGCGGGCCTGCGCGCAGGCGACGCGGCCATCCGCCGCGCCCCATAGCGCACTCGCATGTTCGAGCGGCGCGCCTTGTGCATGGCCGCTCGCACGCGGCCAGCCGAGCAGCACGTCGCCCACGCGCAGCGAAGCGAGCAGCGCCGTCGTGCAACGGCGGCTGCGCAAGCGGATGCGGGTCGGCACGGCGATGGCGGCAAGCGCGTCGGGCAGCGCGGCGGAAGCCGCGCGCGTGCCGGTTATGCGGCGCTCCAGCGCGGCCGCGAGCGGCGCGGGAACTTCCAGCAGCGCCGCCGTGTGGGCGGCGGTGTCCGCGTGTCCGAATTCGAAGTGGAGCGCGCTCGCGGTGTCGTGGTTGCCGGGCTGTTCGGCATCGAGCGAAATGTCCAGCACCGAGGGTTGCGCGACGCCGTGACCGGCAAGCGTGTCGAGCGGCGCGGCGAGCCACAGATTGCCGAGCGCCGCGCGGCGGTCCTGGTCCGGCTCCGAGGCAATCGCTTCGAGCGCGGCATGACCGCTCACGTCGACACGCACGCACAGCTCGCCATGCGCGCTGCCGATACGCAAACGCGCCGTGCGGGACGACGAGGATTGCGCCGCAGCCGGTTTCACGCCAAACCGGCTGCGCGCATCGAACAGTGCGCGCGACACGCCGGCGAGCGCCGGTGTATAGCAGCGCAACCGGTCGCCGATGCTGGTGCAGCCTTGAGGCATTGACATGATCTCGAACCCTTCAGATGACCGTGACTTCCACCGCGATACGACCGCCGAGACGCGTTTCGAGGCGGGTCTTAAGCTCGTTGCTGTTGTCACAGATTAGCTGCCGCGCCCGCGCGTCCCGGCTATCGAAACGAAGCGATAAACCCCAGCCCGAAAGACTCAAACGCAGCTCCGTGCGCGGCAAAATGGACGGGTCGAGTTCGACGGCGACGTCCCACTGGCCCGTGCGTTCGACGGCGGGACTCGTGCAAAATCCGGCGACACGTTCCGCGAGATGCTCGGCGAGAAGATCGCCTTCGATCGCCTGGGTGCAGCGGCGAATCATCTGCGTGTCGAATGAAGGTTCGGCGGCCACGTGCCGCGTATCTTGCGCGTCTTGCGTGGCTTGCGCGGTCTGCCGGCCGGATGCGCTCGTCGCGCCGCGCACGCCGGTCTTGCGCGCCACGCCTTGTGCGTCCGACGCGGACGTGCGGCGTTGCTCGCGGATGGCGAGCAATGCGCCGTTCAGCGCATGCAGGGGCGGAAGCGGAGGCACGGCGGGCAGCAGGGACAGGGGAGCATCGGTGGCGTCGATGCGCTCGGCCGCTTCACGATCTTGCGTGTCGTCGCTGGAACCGTCGTCGTCAGGCGTGGAATCGTCCGGTGCTTCCTGGTCGGGCATGTCATCGCGTTCGCCTTCGCCGACGCGCAGCCGCGCGGTCTCGAAGAGCGCTCCGAAGCGTTGCGCATCGGCGTCGGCCTCGGCGGTTTTGCCGCTTGCTGCGCTAGTTGCGCTCGTGGCCGATGCACGCGGCGGAGCCGGCGGCGTGATGCGCACTTCGCGCGTGGAGCGAATTCGTGTCATCGCGTCGCTCCCGATCAGAAGGCGACGCGCCCGACCGGCCGCAGATCGACGTCATCCCCCAGTTCCTGGAACGAATACACCTGCAGCCACTTCATCCGTTGCTCGATCATGCGGCGGAAGTAACGGCGAATATCCATCGACGTGACGATCGCGAGGTTGGGCGGCGGCTGCATGCCGACCAGTTCCTCCAGCGTCTCGAGCAACTGTTCGACCTGTTGCGGTTCGAGCGTGAGAAAGTTGCCGGCCGGCGTCTGCTTGATCGATTGACGGATGGTCTGCTCGACCTCCACGTCCAGCACGATCGCCGGCAACTGCCCGGTGCCGCCCGTCGCCCGATGCGCGATGAAGCGGCCCAGATCGCCACGCACGTATTCGGTGAGCAGCAGCAGGTCTTTTTCCTTGGCGCCCCAGTTCACCAGGCTTTCGAGAATCGCGCGCAAGTTGCGGATCGGCACGTGTTCCTCCAGCAGCCGCTTGAGCACTTCGGCGATGCGCAGCACCGGCACCACCTTCTGCACCTCGGCGACGAGCCCCGGATACTCGGTGCCGACGCGTTCGAGAATCCACTGCGTCTCCTGCAAGCCGAGAAACAGATGCGCGTGTTCGCGCACCGCGTTGCCCACCGCGTCGGCGAGCGCCTGTTCGCGGCCGCTGCGGGCGGGCGCGAGTTCGACCGGCGCTTGCGGCACGTCGTGCAGCAGGATCTGATAGGAAGCGTCCGGCACCGCCGCAGCGGTCCAGACGGCGGTGCGCGGAAACGGCAGCCCCAATTCGTCGACGAGCGCGCGGCGCGCGGCGTCGAACGCGCGGTTGAGTTCGGCCGTGTCGAGCTTCGTCGCGAGCTGCGGCGCGAGGCGCACCGAGAGCGGCGCGGCGAACGAAGGCGGATGCTCGCCGATGGTCGGCGGCTGTCCCTTGTAGCCGTCGGTACGCAACGACGACAGTTCCGGCCCGGCGTGCGGCTGCTTGTCCTTCAACTGCTTGCGCAGCACGTGGCCCGCGCCGAACAGCGCGACCGCGAGCACGACGAACAGCGCGGACGGAAAGCCCGGCACCAGCGCGAAGCCGCCCAGCAGCGCGGCGGCGCTATACAGCGCGCGCGAACTGGTGGAAAGCTGGCGCACGATCTCGGTGCCGAGCGAACTGGGCTTGCTGTGCTCGTCGGCGACGCGCGTGATGAGAATGCCCGCCGCCACCGAAATCAGCAGCGAGGGAATCTGCGAGACCATCGCGTCGCCGATCGACAGCACGGAGAAGCGGTTCGCCGCTTCGCCCGCGGTCATGCCGTGATAGCTCACGCCGATCACGATGCCCGCGAGAATGTTGACGAGCGTGATGACGAGGCCGGCGATCGCGTCGCCCTTGACGAACTTCATCGCGCCGTCCATGCCGCCGTGCAACTGGCTTTCGATCGCCAGCATGCCGCGGCGCTTTTGCGCGTCCTCGGCGGTCATGTTGCCGGCGCGCACGTCGGCGTCGATGCTCATCTGCTTGCCCGGCATCGCGTCGAGCGTGAAGCGCGCGCCGACTTCGGCCACCCGCTCCGAGCCCTTCGCGATCACGATGAATTGCACTGTCGCGATGATCAGGAACACCACCAGGCCGACCACGAGATTGCCGCCCACCACCAGCTCGCCGAAGCTCTCGATGATGTGCCCGGCTTCCGCATGCAGCAGGATCGACTTGGTCGACGCGATGTTCAGCGACAGCCGGAACAACGTGGTGAACAGCAGCAGCGACGGAAACGAATACAGCGAGGTCGCGTACGGTATGTACATCGTCACCATCAGCAGCACCACGCTGATCGTGATGTTGAGCCCAAGCAGCGCGTCGATCAGAAACGGCGGCAGCGGCAGGATCATCAGCGAAATCACGGCGACGATCAGCGACGCGATCGCCACCTCGCCGCCGAACTCATTGAGGCGGAGCGTCTTCAACATGGCCTTCTCCATCGGATGTCAGGGGGTTGCCTCGGTGCCGTCGCGCCGTCCGCCGATGCTTTCCACCCAGGCGAGCACCGAGGCGACCGCATCGAACAGCGGTTCGGGAATCGCGTCTTCGAGCGCCACGCGGTAGAGCGCCCGCGCAAGCGGCGGATTGCCGACGATCGGTATGCCGCGCCGCGCCGCTTCCTCGCGGATCACGCGCGCTTCCGCGTCCACGCCCTTGGCGATCACGCGCGGCAAGCCGGATTCGGAGGGCACGTAGCGCAGCGCGACCGCGTAGTGCGTGGGGTTCACCACCACCACGCTCGCGTTCTTGACCGGCTGCTGCTGATCGGACGAAGCGAACTCGCGCGCGAGCTTGCGGCGCTGACCCTTGATGTGCGGATCGCCTTCGGAATTCTTGTTCTCGCGCTTCACTTCGTCCTTGCTCATGCGGTGGTCGCGGATGAACAGCCAATGCTGCACGCCGTAGTCCGCTGCGCCGATCACGAGATAGAGCGCGCCCGAGATGCCGAGCACGCGGCACAGCGTGCCCCAGGCAATGCTGTCGATGCTGCCGATCGGCTCATACACCACGCCGACCATCAGCGGCACCAGCAGCACGAGGGTTTTCCAAAGCACCGCCGTGATCACCACCGCCTTGATGACGGTCTTGGCGAGATCGATCAGCGAGCGCACCGAGAAGATGCGCTTCAGACCGGACGCGGGATTGATCGCGTCGAACTTGGGTTCGAGCGGCTTGAGCGAAATCTGCAAACCGACTTGCGCGGCGATCGCGGCGATGCCGACGAGGGCCGCGCCCAGTGCGATCGGAAAGACCAGCAGCAGCGCGTGCAGGCCGGCTTCGGCGAGCAGGTCGTGCAACGGCGCATCGGGCGTCTGCAAGTGCGCCACGTCGAGGCCGTTGCGCATCACGATGCGCAGTTGTTCCGCCATGCGCGGGCCGCCGACGCCGAAGCCAACGGCTGCGGCGAGCAGGATCGCCGCGAACGGCAGGTCCGTGCTCTTCACGGTCTCGCCGTCCTGGCGCGCGTCGCGCAGCTTTTTGTCGGTGGGCTGTTCGGTCTTCTCGTCGGACATCGCGAAGCCTTCGTGCGGTGGATTGCGGTGAATTGCAACGAATTGCAGTGGATTGCGGCGGATTGTCATCGGCCGGCGCCGCCGTGATCCGCGCGCGCGGCGAAGCGATGGGTCCGGCGCCGAACCCGCCTCCGGGCCGCTTGCCGGCGAAGCGTCCTGTTCGTTCGGCGCGCTCGCGGTTCGGCGTCCCGCGCCGCCGCGGCAAGCACCCCGCGTTACGGTTCGCTCACCGCCGGCCACAGCGTTGTCGTCCGCCATCTCGGCAGACACGCGGAACTACGGCGTTCTGATCACCAAAGGAGTGCTCCATGTCCCTGACGAAATGCAGTAACCGGCTTGTGTCGGCATTGATCGAGGCGCTGATGTTCGGCGCGAAGCACGGCCATATCGAACAGTCGGAGCGGCTGCTTGCCGCGCTGCACGTGCTGCGTCCCGACTTCGTCGAATTGCATGCTTACGACGCGTGGCTGATGATCCGCCGGCGCGATTTCGCCGAGGCCGTGCGCCTGCTGCGTCCGCTCGAGCAGCGCACGCTGCGCGGCTCGTTCGGTCCTTACGTCGCCGCGCTGCTCGCGGTGTCGCTATGCGGTCTCGACGATCCCGCATGGCGCGTCTATGCCAACGAGGTGGCGACGCGCAACGAGGACCCGGATTCCGTCGAGCTCGTGATGACCTTGATGGGCAAGCAGGGCTCGGCCGCGAAGCCCGCGGCCGAAGTGCAAATCGACCGCGGCGAGCTTCAGAAGTTGATGCAGCACCGCCATCTGCGCGCCTAGTGCAAGGAGTACCGCGATGAACGCAACGATCCCACCCATTCCACCGCTCGACGCCGCCTCCGCGGTGCGGCCCGACGAACCGGTCGGCCGCGCGGGAGCCGGCGGCGCGTCGGGTCCGGGCGCGCTGCCCGAGCCCGCCTCGGAACTCGTCGACCTGTTTCGCAGCAAGCTCGATGCGGCGCGTCTGTCGCCGCCGAGCGCCTCGCACACGCATGGTCCGTCCGCGTTGTCGGAAGTCGTGACGCAGGAGGACCATGCGGTGGCGAGCCTGCGCGGCGAGGTCGACCGATTCGCCGGCGAAGCGCCGATGATGACCGTGCAGGAAGCGGCGGCTCAGTCGATTAAGGTGCAGCTTCAGGTGTCGGAGATGGTCGGCAAGCTCTACGTCGGCGAGGCGGTTGCTCAGGGCACCAAGGGCTCCGTGCAGACGCTGATGAAGAACCAGTAGTTGGCGTGCGAACGACAGGACGGACTCAAATGGCTTCCTATTCAAAACTGGCGCGCACGGTCGTGCTGCTGTGCTGCGTGACCGCGTTGATGACCGGCTGCAGCAAGCAACTGTTCGCGCAACTGTCGGAGAGCGACGCGAACGACATGCTGGCCGTGCTGCTCGACGCGCGGGTCGACGTCTCGAAGCAAAGCGACGACGGCGGCAAGACCTGGAGCGTGGCGGTCGAAAGCGGTCAGTTCGCCCGGGCGATGGACGTGCTGCGCGCGCATGGCTTGCCGCATCAGCGCTTCCAGAATCTGGGAGACATGTTCAAGAAGGACGGACTGATCTCCACGCCGACGGAGGAACGCGTGCGCTTTATCTACGGCGTGTCGCAGCAACTCTCCGAGGTGCTGTCGCGAATCGACGGCGTGGCGTATGCGAACGTTCAGATCGTGCTGCCGAATAACGATCCCCTCGCCGCGACGGTCAAGCCGTCGTCGGCTGCGGTGTTCATCAAGTATCTGCCGGGCACCGATGTGTCGACGCTCACGCCGAATCTGAAGAACCTCGTCGTGCATGCGGTCGAGGGGCTCACCTACGACAACGTCAGCGTGACGATGGTGCCGGGTTCGGCGGCGCCCGAGCCGCCGCCGCCGGTTGCGCCGGGCGTGCCGCAGGAGTGGTTGTGGGCCGGCGGAATCGCCGGGGCTGCCGCGCTGGCCGCCGCGCTGGCGTATCTCGCCCGCCGCTTCGGCGCGGCGCTGAAGGGCATGGGCACGCGCTTGCGCGGGCGCACCGGCGGGGCGGCGACGTGAGCGTGAGCGGCGCGCAGGCAGCGGCGGCCGCCATCGAGACCGGCGTTGACATGCCGGACCCGCGGCGCCAGCTTCGGTGGCTGCATTCCTACGAAGCGCGTGTTGCCGACGCGGCGGCCCGCTTCGGCGAGCGGCAATGCCGGCGTTGGGGCGTGCCGTTCACCGGCCGCGCGCGCCGCGACGCCTACGCGGCGCGCGACCTATGGCTCGGCTCGCCGCTGCCGCTCAGCGCCTACGCGCCGCGCGCGAACCGGCTTGCGTTGCTCGACGCGGCGTCGCTGCGTCCGGTGCTCGCTGCGCGCGCGATCTATCCGTCGCGCGGCACGCTGCGCCGGATCGTGTCGGGCGCGCGGCGTCGCGCGCTCGCCGATGCGTTAGGGGAACATGCGCTGGCCGCGCTCACGCAGTTGGGCGTGAACGCATCGACGGCCAGCGCGCCGCTTCCCGCCGATCTGTCCGTCGATGCGCTGGTCGGCGCCGGGCGCGCGCTGTTCGAACGCGACGAAGCCTGGCCGCTTGCGCCGGCGCGCAGATTGATCGGCTTGACGTTGGACGCCGACGCCGATGATGGGACCGATTACGCCGATTCCACCGATTGCGCTCGTCCAGGCGAAGCGCCGACGTCCGATGCCGGGCTCGCGGCGGAGGACCAATCCGAAGAATTTCTATACGCGGCCTGCATGCTGTTTCCGGAGCTGACATGGTTATTTGGCTAAGAGCGCAACAGGGCGGCATCGGCATCGAGCGCGATGTCGTGCGAGCAGCGGAACTGGCGCAGTTGATCGAACTGGATCGCGCGTCAGGCCACTTCGAACGGCGTGCCGACGAACTGCTCGCGAGCGCGCGGCGCGAGGCCGAAACGATACAGCGCGCGGCCGAGGAAGAGGCTGAGCGCGTATTGCGCGCCGCGCAAACGAAATACGACAACGCCGCGCGCCTGGGTTACGAGGCCGGACGCCGTCGCGCGATCCGCGAAGCGCATGAAGCGATGCTGCACGGCGCGGCGTCCGAGCGCGATCTGCTGGTGGCGTTGCGCGAGCGCATTGCCGACATCGTCATGCGCACCGTCACGCGGGTGTTGGGCGAAGCCGAGCGCGACGCGTTGTTCGCGCAGATCGCGGTGGGATTGTCGCGCAGCCTCGAAGGCACATCGTTTCTCACCGTGCGCGTCGCCGAATGCGACCTCGACGAGGCGACGCGCGCGTTTCGGCGCGTGTGCGACGAGCATCGCTGGCCGGTGAATCCCGAGGTGGTGAGCGACGCCGAGGCGGAGCCCGGCAGTTGCGTGTGCGAATGGGACCACGGTCTGATTGAAGCGGGACTGCCGATGCAGTTGCGCGCGATTGCAAGCGCGATACGACGCGTGACGCGCACCGACACCGAGCCGCAGACCGCCGCCGCCGTGAACATCGCCGCCGACGAACTGCTCGACGATGCGCCGCATTTCGACGATCGGCAAATCGACGACCCGCAGTTCGATGTCCCGCATTTCGCCGACCAGCCCGCCGGAGCGCCGCAATGAACGAAGTCACCGCTTTCATCGACGCGTTGACCCAGGAGCTCGCCGTCTCCGACGGTACGACGCGTCACGGCAAGGTGGTCGAAGCCGTCGGCACCTTGCTGAAGGTCGGCGGGCTCGACGCGACGCTCGGCGAGCAATGCGAGCTGCGCGATGCGCGCGGCGTGCTGCTGCAACGCGCCGAAGTGGTCGGCTTCACGCGTCAGTTCGCGCTGCTCGCGCCGTTCGGCAGCGTCGCCGGCCTGTCGCGCACCACGCGCGTCACCGGGCTCGGGCGTCCGCTGTCGGTGCCGGTCGGCGAGATGCTGCTCGGACGCGTGGTGGACGGCCTGGGCGAACCGATCGACGGCCTTGGGCCGTTGCACTGCGACGCACCGCGCCCGGTGATGGCCGCCGCGCCCGATCCGCTGAAGCGGCGCATGGTCGATACGCCGCTGCATACCGGCGTGCGGGTCATCGACGGGCTCATGACGGTGGGCGAGGGCCAGCGCGTCGGCATCTTCGCGCCCGCAGGCGTCGGCAAGAGCACGCTGCTCGGCATGCTCGCGCGCGGCGCGGCCTGCGACGTCAACGTGATCGTGCTGATCGGCGAGCGCGGCCGCGAGGTGCGCGAGTTCATCGAACTGATTCTGGGCGAAGCGGGCATGGCCCGCAGCGTGGTGGTGTGCGCGACGTCCGATCGCTCTTCGATCGAACGCGCCAAGGCGGCTTATGTGGGCACCGCGATCGCCGAGTACTTTCGCGATTGCGGCTTGCGCGTGCTGCTGATGATGGACTCGCTGACGCGCTTCGCGCGCGCGCAGCGGGAGATCGGCCTGTCGGCCGGCGAGCCGCCGACGCGCCGCGGTTTTCCGCCGTCGATTTTCGCGGAACTGCCGCGCTTGCTGGAACGCGCCGGCATGGGCGAGGAGGGGTCGATTACCGCGTTCTACACGGTGCTCGCCGAGGACGAGGAAGGCAACGATCCGATCAGCGAGGAAGTGCGCGGCATTCTCGACGGACACCTGGTGCTGTCGCGCGCGATCGCGGCGCGCAACCGTTATCCGGCCATCGACGTATTGCACAGCCTGAGCCGCGTGATGACGCTGGTCGCGAGCCCCGGGCATTGCAGCGGCGCGGGGCACGTGCGCAAGCTGCTCGCCCGCTATGACGAGGTCGAATTGCTGCTGCAGATGGGCGAATATCAGCAGGGCGCCGACCCGCTCTCCGACGAAGCGATCGCGCAGCATGAGACCATCGAATCGTTCCTCGGCCAGAGCACCGAGGAACTGACCGAAGGCGAGGACAGCCACGCGTTCATCTCCGGCTTCGCGCAGTCATGAGGGCGCTCGTGATTCGCAAGTGGCGCACCATCGTCGCCGCCAAGGTCCGGCGTTGCGAGCGCATCGAGGCCGATCTCGCGCGCGAACGCGCGGCGCTCGCCGAGCGCGAGGCGCAGTTCGACGAAGCCGCGCAGGCGCATGTCGAAGCGCGGCAAAAACGCGCGGAGCACGAGGCGCGCATCGTGGCCCTGCTCGACGGCGAGGCGCGCGTCGCCACCTCCGACTATCTGTGTCACGACGCCTGGCGCGCGCCGCTGAAAGAGGCGCTGGAAGCCGCGCGCGCGGCGGAGCAAAAGCGCCGCACGGCGCTGGATCGTCAGCGGCAGAAGGTGGCCGAGGTGCAAGCCGCGCTCGCGCGCGCGCAAGCCGCGGTGGACGAATGCCGCCGCAAGCTCGATACCCTGGTGCGGGCCGCCGCCACGGCCGCCGAACTCGCCGCCGACGAGGAAGCCGCGGAAAACCTGCTGGCGCGCCGTTACGCGAGGTAGCCGATGACACATGATTTTCACGCGTGGTCCGAGGCCCTGCTCGGCTTTTTCGAGGCGTATCACAACCTCATCATCATGCTGATGCTCACGGGCATCCGCATCATGGTGACGTTCATCCTGCTGCCCGCGACGAGCGATACCGCGTTGCCCGGCACCGCGCGCAACGGCGTGGTGTACGTGCTGACGATGTTCGTCGCGGCGGGCCAGGTTCCGCAGGCGTTCGATTCGCTCAACAGCGCGGCGCTGCTGGTGCTGGCCTGCAAGGAAGCGTTTCTCGGTTTCGCGTTCGGCTATTGCGCCGCGCCGGTGTTCTGGATCGCGCAGTCGCTCGGCACCTTGATCGACGACCTCGCCGGCTTCAACAACGTGCAGATGACCAACCCGTTGCGCGGCGATCAAAGCACGCCGGTTTCCACGCTGCTGCTGCAACTCGTCGTGACGCTCTTCTATGTCGGCGGCGGCATGCTGTTCGTGCTGGGCGCGCTCTTCCAATCGTTCAAATGGTGGCCGCCGTATGTGTTGTATCCGTCGCTCTCCAATTCGGCCGAGACGTTTCTGATCCAGCGCACCGACACGATCTGGACCGCGCTCGCCAAGCTCGGCACGCCGGTGATGCTGGTGCTGGTGCTGGTCGATCTCGGCCTCGGCATCGTCGCGCGCGCGGCCGACAAGCTCGAACCGAGTTCGCTCAGTCAGCCGCTGCGCGGCGTGATCGGCGTGCTGATGCTGATCGCGCTAGTCGCGGTGTTCGCTTCACAGGTTGTCGGCGACGTGCAACTCGGTGGTCTATCGGCGGCATTGGCGAAAGGCATGCTGCCGGAACCGGCGCACTGAACATTGTTGTGAAGTCCCCTGCGGATTGTTGAGTTTTGTTGAGCACGATGTCTCTACCATGGTTTCCGTGCCCGGCGAATTGTCGGGGCCACAGGTTCTCAGGGCGGATCGCATGGTCCGCCACATCGGTCACTCCTGAGGTGGAACCATCATGTTTTCGACAATCTATTTCGCTCTGTCGTCGGGGCTCGCGCAGAAGAACCGTTTGCCGGCGTATGCGGCCGCCATGCTCGACGGCGCGTCGGAACGCGGCTATTGCCTCGTCGACGACGTGCTTGAACGCCCGTCGCACAAACTGGACGACGCGGACGTCGCGCGTCTCGTCGCCGTAGCCGATGCATCGCTTCTGCTCGGCTACGAGCAGGATGCCGAAGAGATGTACCGGCGCGCTCAGAAGACGATCGTCGGCGACGACGACCGTCTGCGCATCATGTCGTGCCGCAACACCGGCTGGCAATTGATGATGCGTGACCGCTACGCGGCCACCGCCAAGTGCTTTGCGCGCATCGTCCAGGACGAGGCGGCGAGTCCCGCGGAGGTTCTCGAAGCATTGATCGCCTCGGCCATGGTGCAACATCAGGTGGGACGTCAACGCGATGCGGACGACGCGCTCGTGCAAGCCGCCGAACTCGCCGACATGCATGAGGAACCCGGCTGGCGGCTCGTGATCGCGCTGCTCGCCCGCGAATTCGACGTGCAATTGCGCATTCGCACGGCGACCACGCTGAGCGATCACGCCTTCTGGAGTTCGGCGCACGTGACGCGTGCGCAAAGTGCCGGCGACCGCGCCGAAGTGACGCGCAAACTCACCGAGACAACGGTCCTGATGTCGCCGATGCCCGCGCTTCTCGCGCAGCGCCACGAGTATCTGGAACAGCTTGCGGCGCTCGCGCGCGGCGAGCGCATTGCGGCCGCGCCGCTCTTCGACGCGATCAGCCGGCCGCAGCATTTTCGCGGCGCGGGCCAGGCGTTTCTCGCGAAGCTGGACATCGTGCTCGCCGGACTGGCCGGCGGACTCGACGATGTCGCCGACTCGGTGCTCGCCAAGATCAGCCGCGCCGAAGCCGATACCGGCACGCGCCGCTGCAATTTCGACTACCTGTATTGCGTCTCGAAGATCGCGGTATGGCGCGGCAATCCGACCGAGGCGCTCAAGCTTTACGCGAGCTACGCGTCGGAAGCGTTGCGCTGCCTGCGCAGCGAGACGCCGGGCCTCGGCGCGATTCAATCGCCGGCGAGCCGCGCGCTGCCTGCGGACGACGTTTCAGCGCGCCTGCCCGCGAAGTATCGCCGCGCGTATCGCTACATCATCGAAAACCTCGATCGCGCCGATTTGAATACGCGCGAAATCGCCTCGCAGATCGACGTCACCGAGCGCGCGCTGCAACTGGCTTTCAAGCGTTCGATCGGCATGTCGCCCGGTGCGCTGATCCGCAAGCTGCGGCTCGAAGGCATTCGCAACGACCTGTTGAACGACGAGCGCATGCAAGGCTCGATTTTCGATACGGCAAGCCGCTGGGGTGTGAAAAGCCGTTCCGCGCTCGCGAAGGGTTATCGCCGCGAGTTCAACGAATCGCCGTCCGAGACGATCCATCGTTAAGCGGAGCCGCCATGAAAGCTATCGTTTCCGCCCGTCGCGGCGCGGCTCTCCGTGTGCGCACGCTGTGCGCGGCCCTCGTCGCAGCCGGCGCGCTGGCTGCGTCGTTGCCGGCTCATGCAGAACGTGTCGCGTGGCAGGGCACACGCTTCGAATACGTCGCGGACCATAAAGACCTGAAGGACGTGCTGCGCGATTTCGGCGCGAGCCAGCATGTGATGACGTGGATCTCGCCGCATGTCGAAGGCAGCGTGTCGGGCCGGTTCAACGCCGCGCCGCAGCGCTTTCTCGATCAGATGGCCGAGTCGTTCGGCGTGCTCTGGTATTACGACGGCTCCGTGCTGCGCATCTACGGCGCCAACGAAGCCCGCAGCGCGACGCTCGGTCTGACCCACGCGGGCACCGAGGACTTGCGGCGCGCGCTCGGGCGCTTGCAGATCGACGATCCGCGCTTTCCGGTGCGCTATGACAGCGTGTCCGGCACGGCGGTGGTGTCCGGGCCGCCGCGCTTCGTCGAACTGGTGACCGATGTCGCGCATCTGATCGATCACAAATCGGTGTCCGGCGCGAAGGTGGTCGTGCAACGCTTTCCGCTGCACTACGCATGGGCGACCGACCGGACCATCACCATCAACGGCCGCGGCGTGACCGTGCGAGGCGTCGCGTCGTTGCTGCGCACGCTGTATGGCCAGGGGGTGCCCGCCAACGGCGACGCGGGCGGCGATCCGCCGCCGGCGCGGCGCGACGCCTACCGCGTGCCGAGCGTGCGCGAGATGCAGGACGACGGCATGACGACCGGCGCGACGCGAACGCAAGGGGGCTCGCACCTGCCGCCGTTGCCGACGCTGCCCGGCCTCGGCGCGGCGCAGTCGTATGCGGGCTCGGGCGACGGCGCGGTGCCGCCGCCTGCCGGGAATATCGCGGATGCCGGCATGGAGCCCGCCTCGGCGCGCGACAACAACGGCACGGCGCTGTCCACGGCGGGCCGCGCGAGGCAGAGTTCCGCTGCGCGCGGCGCGCCGACCATCGAGGCGGATTCGCGCAGCAATTCGATCCTGGTGCGCGACCGCGCGGAGAACATGGCCGCGTTCGGCACGCTCATCGAATCGCTCGACACGCGGCCGGGCATTCTCGAAATCGACGCCAGCATCATCGAGATCACGGACAACGCGTTGCAGGAACTCGGCGTCGACTGGCGGCTGCATTCCGGGCACGTCGACATTCAGACCGGCAATGGCCAGCAATCGCAGACCAGCAACCCCGGTTCGCTCAATCCGCAGGGCTTTGGCAACCCGCTCGACGCGGCCACCGCGGGCGTGCTGGCGACGCCGGCGGGCGGTGTGCTGACCGCCGTGGTCGGCGGCGCGGGACGCTATCTGCTGACTCGCATCAGCGCGATGCAGCAGACCGACCAGGCGCGCATCACGGCGAGCCCGAAAGTCGAGACGCTCGACAATGTCGAGGCGTTGATGGACAACAAGCAGACTTTCTATGTGCAGGTGTCCGGGTATCAGTCGGCGGACCTGTATAGCGTTTCAGCGGGCGTGTCGCTGCGCGTGCTGCCGTCGATCGTGAGCGCGGGCAATGGCGAGCAGATTCGCATGGACGTGCATATCGAGGACGGCAAGCTCACCGACCAGCAAGTCGGGCAGTTGCCGGTCGTGAGCAACAGCACGATCGACACGCAGGCGCTGATCAACGAGGGCGACAGTCTGCTGATCGCGGGCTATTCGGTGGATCAGGACGATCACACCGAAACGGCGGTGCCTGGGCTTTCGAAGATTCCGTTGATAGGCGGCTTGTTCCGCTATCGCAAGCATCAGGGACAGCGGTTTCAGCGGCTGTTTCTGTTGACGCCGCGGGTGTTGTCGGCGGCGGCGGGCGGGCCTGCGAACGGGGCGCCGGGTGGTGCGGATGGCGTGCCTGGCGGTAACGGGGATGGGGCGGGCTTTGCGCCGCCACCGCCGCCGCCCTCGGGTGCGATGAATCTTCCTGGTCAGTCTGGTGCGGCTCGTGTCGCGCAACTCGTCGGGTTGCCGCCGCGGCGAATGGGCGGTGCGGGCGGTGCGGGCGGCAACGTCAGCACGGCTTCGGACGACAAGCATTGAGTCGATGCGGTCGGCGAGACGCGTGGGATTGTGGGGGCTCGCCTGAGTACGGCGGGCCGGCCAAGGTTGTGCCGGTCAGTTTGGGCTGGCCCCTAACGCTTGCTTTGCATTGCGCCGCTCGAACGAACCTTTGAAGATCAGATAGGTGCTGGAACAGGTCACGCCCAAGGAGAGGAACAGGAGCGTGCTCCAGTGGAATGCTCCGCCCAATGCAAGCTCGAATCCATAGGTGGCGAGAGGAACGACGCTGAGGCATAGCATTGTCGCAATCGGTTCGCAGCGCTGCATGCCCAATTGCAGGAGATACATGGGACCAACGACGCCGAAGCAGGCGATCAGAAAATCGCGCGCGAGATGGCTTGCATCGATATGCACGCCGCCATGGAACATGAGCAAAGCCAATGCGACGAGATAGGTGCCGTGAAATCGGTGTGCGAGGATGATTTGAGGCGAAATGCCCAACGCGTCGGCTTTCCGCGACCAGATCGCTACCAGTGCCGCACCGCCGCCCGCCATGAGCGCAAGCGCGAGTCCGAGACCGTCTGCAATCGTGTACGTCTGCATAGTCGTTGTTGCGGAAAAAACCGCGCACGCCAGGACGATCGTCGCCACTGCCAATTCTCGCCACTGACCGCTGCCGTTCCGCAAAGATCGTGAAAAGATCACGATCCACAGCGGGCCAACGGCAGCCTCGACCAGACTCGCTACCGAAGCCTGGGTGAGGGAAATAGAGGCGTAGAAGGCAACGAACGCAACGGCTGTCCCTATGTTCAATAACGCCAATGGTGCGATGTCTTTTTTCTTGATGTTCTGTTTTTGTTTCCTTGCCAGCAAGAAGTAAAAGACCGTGCAGGAGAGAAACGCGAGGATGACGAATAGCAGGTTCGACGGTCTGTCCATTGTTCTGGATACGTAGCCGTATGAGAAGGCTTGCATGACGACCGAGGCGATGATGTACTGGAAATATTTCATTGGTTTTGTCTCGTGTTGCGCAAATGCCGTGGATGCCTTGCTCGTCATCAATTGCGTGCGGCGGGAACGTGAGATTCGCGCTGCGGCCGATCAAAACCGTTGCAATGAACTACTTTGACTTCACCGATTTTCATAAACAATCAGGCGCTCCTGCTTCTCCTGTCGGAGAGCATCACATAACCGGTAGTAGAACCGGCAGTCGCGTAAATACCGCGAAATATGCCTTCCGTTTTCCCAAACGAATGCGGCCCGCACAATGTGCGGGCCGCATTCTTACTACGACCTGAAAAACCCCTATCTATCTATCGTCAGGCAATACGCCGATGGTTGTCGGCGAGATAACTGAGCAACAGCGTATCGAGCGTGTTCGGCGGCGGTCCCGCCTGCTGAGTCTTCTCGTCCTTTTCCTTCTCCTTCGAGTCGTCCGTTTTTTCCTTGGAGTCGGTCTTGGTTTCGGTCTTCCCGTCGCGCTCGTGCCCGTCGGCCCCGCCGTTCTTCGGTGTTTCACCTTCCGCCGAACGGGTTTCATGCGAGCCTTCCGAGCCGCGACGTCCACCGCGCCGGCCGGTGCCGCCAGGCACCATCGAGGCAAGCGCCAGCACGTCGCCGCCCGTGGTGGCTGCCGTGGTGGGGTCGCCGCCGCTGCTCATCAGCTTCTCGCCGACTTTCTGCGCGCCCTGGCCCACTTCCAGTTCGGTGACCGACTTGACGACCTTGCCGACGCCGCCATGCATGGCGGCCGCGATGGTTTCATCGAGCTGGGCGTTGCCGATATGCGCCGCGGCGAGCGTCGAGGCCACGACAGTCGCCCCCAGCCCTTCGGGCGTCAGGTCGGCGGCGACCTGGATCGCATCCTCGCCGACCTTCGCGAGGTCGTTCATCATCCCGTGGAGGTCGCCATGCGCGAGATCCTTCAATGCGCTCACGGAACCCGACACGACACCTTCGACGGACGACACCAGGTCCTCCGCCGCGGCATCGAGGCCCTTGTTGACATCGCTCTTGACGGTCTCGACTTCCTTTTCGACGCTATTCAACACCTTGTCGAAACCCTTGCCGAGATGCAGTCCCTGCAAACCCTCGAGCGTGGCCTCCGCGCTCGCGGTGGCCGCGTCCGTCGCCGTCTTGCCGACATCCTCGGCCGTCTTCAGCAGGTCTTGCATCGCCAGCTTCAGATTGCCCTGCATCAACGCCTCGGTCATTGCCAGTGCATCCTGGAACACCTTCTTGAGGTCGTTCTCCAGCGAGTGGGCCACATGCTCGACGCCGTGCACGACTGCCTTCGCAGCCTTCTCGATATCGTGGCCAAGATGCTGGAACGCATGCTTGATCTTTGAAAATATACTCATTGTTTGCTCCTCAATGCGCGCGGCCCACGCGAGCGGGGCCGTTTAGCTGGCGTCGTGGCGAGGCCGCGCGACGAAGTGGATGAAGGTGCTTCAGGTCTTCGACGTTTGCTCGTTCATCGCCTTGGTGAGCAGCGGCAGCAATTGCGACAGCAGCTTGAGCAACTCGTTGGTGAGCGTGCTCGGATCGGTCGTGCCGTTCGTGTTGTTGTTCGAGCCGTCCGTGCCGTTCGTGCTGGTGTTGCTCGGATCGGTGCTCGGATCATTCGTGCTGTTCGGATCGGTGTCGCCGCTGTTCGAACCGTCGGTTTGCGACGACCCCTGAAGCTGTTGCAACAACTGGATCACTTCGGACAGCAACTGCTGGATCTGCGAGGTCTGGTCGCCGCCGCCCTTGCTCGGGTCGCCGCCGCCGCCGGCCTGGTTGCCGCCTTGCGCGCCTTCGATCTGTTGCAGCAGCTTGAGCAGATCATCGACGATCTGTCCGGTCTGCTTGTCGAGCCCCTGGCCGTTTTGCGACGACTGTTGCAGCATCTTCAGGATCTGCTGCAACAGCGACATGATCTGGCTTTGCACGTCGTTCGAATTGTTGCTGGAATCGACGGTGTTATCGCCCGACGTATCCTGCGTCGAACTCGGGTCCTGGGTCGAGCCCGGATCTTGCGTCGAGCCCGGATCCTGTGTGGAGCCCGGATCTTGCGTCGAGTTATCGCCGCCGCCCGTGGACGTGTTGCCGCTCTGCGAGCTGCCGCCCAGCTTCTGTTCGATGATCGCGAGAATCAGTTCGAGCAGCTTCTCGATATCGTTGTTGCTGAGCTTGCCGCCGCCTTGCAGATCCGACTCCAGTTGCTGGATATCGGCCTGAATGGCACTGTTGCCCGAGTCGTTGGTAACCTTGCTCATGAATAGCCTCTTACAGTAGACGATGAGAGAAGCGCAGCGGCTTGAGCACGCTGCGCGTATGAAATCCTGGTGGCCGCGCGACGGTCGCAGCATGGCAACCGTCCCGTAACCAAGCGTAAGAGACTCGATGGGTCGGGCTGTTTCGGTAAACGAAACACCAAGCGTGGCGGCGAATTGGCGGCGAATTGGCGGGGATGGCGTCGCAGGGCAGAGGAGCCCACGGGGGGAGAGACGATGCGGCGCCGCGCGAAACGCGCGGCGCCGCCATGACCGGTGAACCGGCAACCGATCAACGATCAGGAACGTTCAGGAACGTTCAGGAACCCTCGGGCTCCGGCGGCGCGACCGGCCGCTCCGCGCGCAGCACGCTCAACTGACGCGGATGGGAGACCTCGGTGACGCGTTGCAGCGTCGCGAGGAAACTCGGTCCGAGCGTGCGCGACGTGCCGTTCGTTTCGAGCGTGTACAGGAAGCGGTTATCCCAACTGTCGTCCGCCTCGAGCAGCGTGGCGATCTGCGCATTGCGCGTGTTGATTTCCGCAGCCTCGCGCGCGTCCGGCCTGGCGCCAGGCTGAACCACCGCGTCGCGCAATTCGCGCAGCACGTTGATCTTGCGCGCGGCGTCGGGCTTGAGCCAGACACGCTCCGCAAAGAGCTGATTGCCGCGGTCGGCGTCGTGCTCGGCGCGCGCGAGATACTCGTCGATCGGCTCGGGTTGCGCGGCGCCCGCGGGCTGCCTGTTGTACGTGTCGTCCCAGGAGGCGCGGCGGCTGTCCACATAGCGCTTGAACTCCTTCATGCTCGTGAAGGTGGTGTCGCGATAGCTGAGCGATGCGTCGATGTGACCGTCTTCCTCGGCGATTCGCCATGTCGAGCCGGTTTCCGATTGCAGCACCGTGGTGCCGAAGCCGACGATCGAGACATTGGGCAGCACGACCGATTTCACATGGCCGGTCTCGTCGGAGAAATTGCCTTGCGGCGCGAGGCCGGCGACGAGCGTCGCCGATGCAGCCGCCATCCGCGAGCTACTGTTGCCCGCGAACTCGGCTTTCAAGGGACCGGTTTCCTGGCGGCGCGTGCGCGTGAACCAGGTCTTCGTGCCGCCCGCCTGCAGCGACGGGCCGATCTTGTATCCATCGTGTTCGTAACGGGCACCGGTTGACGCGCTGACCGTCGTCGAAAGCGATTGCGCCTTGGAGTCGAGCCAGTTCACCGACACGTCCGGGTCCTTGTAGAACGAGTGAGCAATGGCGTCCCACATCGACCCCGCGTCGCGCGGCAGACCGTGGTTCGATCCGCTCGCGGTTGCCGCGTCGATCACGCCGAGCATCTTCGCGCGCCACGGGTCGGGCTCGCCCGCGGGCTGCTGCCCGGCCGGCAACGTGCCGGTCGGCTGAAGCCGCGCGCGCACCATCACGCCCTTCGGCTGCGACATGTCGAACACGGCCGGCAGGACTTGCGCCGAACCGATCACCTGGAAGCTCTTGTGAAACAGATTGACGCCGCCTGCCGCGCTCACGCCCGCATGCGACGCCCAGCGTCGATCGCTGCCGACGAACAGTTGCCCGTGATTCGCCGACGAACCGCCGTTGATCATCGCGTGGCGGCCGTGGATGACCTTGACGTCGGGCCCGGCGAGCACGAACGGCAGCTTGCTCGCGCCCGGCAAGTTGAGCAGTTCGGCCACGCCGGTGTTGATGCCGAACTGGCCGCCGTCCGACAGACGCACGTCGTAGGTCATGCGCGGTTCGGTGATCACGCGCTTGAAGTTATCGAGCACGGTTTGCGGCGTGGACGTGTCGGGCGACGCCTCGCCGTTTCGTTCGAGCGTCTTGAGTTGCGTCAGCGCGGTTTTCAGCCTGGCGGCCGTCGAGGCCGCGCTCTCCCGCGAGGCGGCGATCTGGCCGCCCGGGCCGGATGCCTCATGCGGGTCGTTCGCGATGTCTTCCAGCTCTGGGTCCAGCATTTCTTCCGGGACGATTTGCAGTCTGCCGGACGGGATGGCTTCGCGCGGCTGCCTGGATTCCAACTGGTCGATCAAGCCTGTCAGCGTATCGGTCGTGAGCCGCGAGCCGGCGCGTGATTTCAGTGCGGCATATTCCGGACTGAGCTTGATCTCGCCTTCGCTCACGCCCGCCAACGCGGCGGCGCGCGCGGCGATCGCGTGCCGCATGTGCTTCGGCACCTTCGTCTGATCGCGCCAACCTTTGTGCGCCACGCGCTGATACCAGGCTTCCAGCGTGGCCGCTTGCACGGCGTCGGCAATGCGCGGCTCGAGCGGTCCCGCGCTCCGCGTTTGCGCGCGCTCCGCCAGCGCGCCGGCCAACTGCCAGATCACGTCGGCCTTCTGCAAATCGTCCTCGGGATGGCGCAGGCTCGCGCCGCCGGTGCCGAGCGCAAGTGCGGACATCGGCGACTTGTTGAAGCCGAACATGCGCCTCAGATTGGCGAGCATGCCCGGCTGGCTCGCGCGCCGCGCGTAGCGCGACAGCTTCATCAGGCGGTGCTGGGTGCGCGCGAGCGGCGTGCCGGGTCCCTCGTGCGTGAAGCCGCAGCGCCAGGTGAAATAGGCGGACTTCAGGTGTCCCTGCGGTTCGGCGGCGGGGTCCTCGGCGAGTTGCAGCGCCGCGATCAGCGCCTTCGCCGGCACGCTCACGTCGCCGTTCATCCGCAATGGCGCGGGGACGCCCGTGATGCCCGTCGGACGCTCGTGCTCGGGGAGCGCGGCGAGAGCGAGGCGCACCACGTCGTCCATGTTGCTGGGAGGCGGATGGCCTTCGGGCAGCGCGGCGATCAACGCGTTGGCCGCGCGCAGCGACAGTTTGGTCGCGTCGTCGCGCACCGCTCGCGCGACCGGGTCCGCATCCGTCGCGATGCCGCCGCGCAGTTCACTCAACGCGCCGTAGCCGAGCGATGACGCGGCGAGCCGGCGCGCCAGTTCGAACGCTCCGCCTTGCACTTCCAGCAGCGACTCGGCGCCGGTGAGATCCTGGAGCGCCGCGCGCGCGGGCTCGGCGTTCGCGCCGAACGCCTGATGCAGACGGCGCAGCACCAGTTCCTGCCGGGCTGACGCTTCGAGTTGCGCCCCTGCATCGGCGTCATCAGGTGCGCCGAGATGCTGCCGCAAATAGCCGGCGATGTCCTGCGGGAGCTGGCGTTGCGCTGCCGGTCCAGCGGGATTGAACAGTTGGGCCGCAGTGGCTTCCGCGCCGCCTATGCCGACGATATTCGCGACCGGCGCGCCCTTCGTCGCGCCGGCCAGCGCGAGGGCGGCGTTGTGCTTGTGCTTCGCGACGGCCGAGGGCGGCGTCGCATTCGGATCGGGCTGATGCCGCTGATCCGGCGTCACCCCGACGCGCGCGCGCGCGGGCGTGGGCCGCGTGCGCGTGATGCTGCCGAGCAGCGAGTTCGAGATCGTGACGGGCCGCGGCGCGAGCTTGCGTTTCATGTTCGCCCAGAAACTATCGTTGCGCCGGCTCGTGGCGGGCCGCGTCGGCTCCGGTCGTGCGGGAGAGGTGGCGTTCGGCGCGGTGTCGACGCTGACTTCGTCGGTGGCGACGGTCGAGTGCGCGCGGTTCGAACTGGATACGTTAGGAGGGTTCATGGGCGTCGTGTTGAAGAGTGGACGTTGCACGCAGGCGGCCGCGGCTTGCGCGAGTCTCGCGGCGGCTCGCAGGAATGCAAGGTCGAAGCAAGGGCGCCGGGGTATCGACAGGGTAGCGGCGTGAAGCATCGACCTTGGGCCGGCCGCTGCGAAATGCCGTGCGTGCTGGCGAAATCACGCGCGATGCGTTGGCGCGGCCGAAAAACCGGAAGTTTCGTTGCGGTCGATATGGTTTCGCCGCTGGGCCGGGCGTGACATATACGGTCCCGATAATCGGCGAGATTGGAGGAGGAACGACGATGGACTTCAGGAGCTTCGTGAGGAATACGACCGCGGTGCTGCGCGGCACGCCGCACACGTCGACCACAGTGGTGCCGACCGCGAGTCCCGTTGGATCGACGGGAGCGGGCGCGCCGCCACCGTCGTCGTCGGGCGGCGCGCGCGCGGGCATCAAGGCCGGCTTCTCGGCCACGCGCGAGCGCTTCAAGAGCCTGCTTGGATTGAGCCGTCCGCCCTACGCGTCACCCAAGGTGCCGACGGATCGCCGCGCGCTCGTGGAGACCGAGTGGCGCATGCCGTTCGTGCGCGCGAACAGGTTCGGCCGCTCCTTTCCGGCACACGCCGTGCGGATCGCGCCGCAGAAACCGGCTAGTCCGCTCGATCCGTCCGGCGCGTGGGGCGAGGCGAGCAAGACGGGCCCGGCGCCGGGTACGAGCGCGTCCGCCCAGCGGCGCGCGTCGAAGGCGCAGCGCATGCTGGCCAAGACCATCGGCAAGTTCACGGCGAAGCGCGCGGACAAGTCGGCGAACGTCGACGCCGCGCACGCAAATCGACGCCCGCGCGATGCGGCCGAACTCGAGCATTGGCTGAATCATCGGGAGGGGCTGGATAGCTGGGTGCGGGAGTATTTCAGCGCGGCGCGCGGCAGCGGGGCGGGGACGGCAAGCGGGGTGCGCGAGGAGGGTGATGTTAACGAGGGGAGTGAAGTCGACGACGTTAACCGGAGCAGTGACGTCAATGGCAGCGACGACGTCAGCGAGAACAACGACGTTCACGGGCGCGAGGACGTGCACGGGGGCAACGACGTTCACGGGAGCGAGGACGTTCACGGGAGCGAGGACGTTCACGGGAGCGAGGACGTTCACGGGAGCGAGGACGTGCACGGGAGCGAGGACGTGCACGGGAGCGAGGACGTGCACGGAAGCGAGGACGTGCACGGAAGCGAGGACGTGCACGGAAGCGAGGACGTGCACGGAAGCGATGACATACACGGGGGCGATGACGTAAACGGGGACGATAACGTACACGGAAGCGATGACGTCAACGGCAGCAACAACGCCAACGGTAGCGACGAGCTACACGTTAGCGATAACGTTCACGACACCAACAACGTCAACCAGAACAACAACGCCAACCGCCCTCCCGCACCAGCCGATCCAGTCGCCACCCTATCCGCATTGCTGGCTCAGGCGGCGCAGTCAACGGGGTCCGTCCACGCCGCCACGGGCGACGCCATCGAGCCAGCCGATCCATCCGCAACCGAAGGCACGCACCGATTCGCGCCTTCGCTGATGCTCGGCTACGCCGTGCTCTCCGCGCTCGGCTCGAACGAACCCGCGCGCGCGGCGGCGGCATTGCAGGCGTTGCCCGAAGTAGTGAGCATCCAGGAGATCGCGCAGCGGGCCGCGGCGTTCGACCCGAACGCCGAGCACGCCTCGGCCACGACGACGCCCCCTCAGTCACCGCGGAATGGCAACCCTCTCCCGCTGAGCTATGCAGCCGACGCATCCGCCGAGGAAATCACGTCGGAAGACGCAAGCGAAATCACGCAAGACCACGGCAACGTCCGCGTGGCCGATACGCTCGATCCCACTTCGTCTCACGCGCCGGTCAATCAGGCGCACGCGGACGCGTGGCGCATTGCCCGCTCGCTCGCGAACACCCACCTGGGCTTCGACCTACTGAAGAACCTCACTCAAAGCGGCGCATCGGGCGCCGACAATGCGGCCGCGCTCGCGGTGCTGCAAGCATGGCAGGCGTTGCCCGAGCCGCCCGCCGACCTCGATGCGGCGCTCGCCGCCGCGCACGCCACGGTCGACGACAAAGGCAACCTCGCTCCGCGCGTGCTGCGTGCGCTGTCGGGTTCGAGCACGCCGCGCGACGCCGCGGCGCTGTTCGCGTGGCGCCAGGCGTTTCGCAGCGACGCGCCGGGCAGTCCGCTGAAGCAGGCGCAAACGCGGCTGAATCGTTTCGTGACGCGCGGGATGTTGCGGCTCGACAAGGCCAACTGGTTTTTTCAGCGCATGTGGGGCATGAAGAAGTCCGCGTTGCGCAGCATGATGCTCGGCACGTCGAGCGCGGCGCTCGCGTCGTACACGAAAGAGGCGAGCCGTTACGCCGGCGCGCTCAAGGCGGCCAGCGCGACCCTCGCCGCCTCGCTGCGCAACCCGCGTCTCGCGACCGGCGCGCCGGACGGTCCCGAGGCGCGCGCGCGCGAAGCCGCGGCGGCGGCGCTGGAGGCGATTGCCGCGCGGCCCGCGGCGCACATCGGCGATCTCGAACTGGACGAAGCCACCAGGGCCGCGCTGGAAAATCGCGAGCCGGTGCCGAGCGTCGCGCAACGCGACGACGCGCCCTTGCTGCTCGACCTCGGCGCGTTGCGCGACTGCGCGAAGCGCTTTCAGGTCCATCGCTGGCAAGACGTGAAAACCGCGTTCGCGCAAGCCGAGAAGGTCGGCGAGGCCAAGGCGCTCAAGCCCGAGAAATTGGGCCGCGCGGAAGTCAGAACCGTGCTGCGTCAGTTGATCAACGATCTGCAGCAATCGACCCAGGTCGCCTTCGCGGACGGCGCGCGTTACGGCTTCAGCACGCGCGGTCTGTCGGTCTCGGCCACCAAGGGGCTGCATCACCACTTGCCGTTCGGAGGCGAACTCACGGTTGGGCATTACCGCGGCCGCCGCGCTCTCGTGACCCTGCAGCGCAATAACGTCGGCTTCGATATCTTCATCGGCACCGAACATATCAAGCGCTCGCAACTCAAGGTGGGCGCGCGCATCGGCTACGCCAGGCGTCTCGACTGGCTCTGCGGCTTGCGCCTGGGCGGCTCGCTGCGCATCGCGCCGGTCGATCGCGAGTTGCGCGAGCCGCGCGGCGTGATGATCCGCGTCGCGCGCGAGCGTCTGACCGACGAGAACCTCGACTGGGTCGCGATGAAGTACGACGATCCGCGCACCACCGAAACCGTGCTCGACATGGTCGACTTCCTGTTCGAGGAAGCGCGCGAACCGGTGCGCGAGAAGGGCGCCGAAACCTCGCTGTTCGAGCGTCTCGCGGCGCGCATCGGCGATCGCACCGATATTTCGATCGGCTGGCAGGACGGTAAGACCAAGGCGTCGCGCCAGGGCATTCAGGCGACGGGCGGCGCGTCGGTGTCCGGTCCGCAGTCGAAGGGACGCGGCACCTTAGGGCTCGACGGCACGGTGACCGTGGACCTGAACAGCCGCAACGACACGGCCGTCAACGAGGCAACCGGTTCGCTCCGCTACGACCGCCGCACCGTGACATCGAGCGTGCGCGTCTCCACGCAGGGCACGGTCGGCGTCGGCCCGGCGTGGCACAAGGGCGATCTGACGGGCGGGTTGCCGGGCGCGTCGCCGCTCGGCATCGGCGGCGCGTTGCCGGAGCGGCTCGTTGCCGCGCGCGTGATGCTGCCGGAGCGCGAGGGGCGGCTGCTCAATCGCGGCTGCTACGCGGACCAGCAGTTCGCGTCGTTCAACGCCTTTGTCGCGGCGGTCAACAGTTCGCGCGAAGAATGGATCGAGATGTACCGGAACAATCACAACTGCGACTATCCGACGGCGGTCGTCAAGATGAACGCCGACCTCGCGATGCTGCAGAGCCATCAGCGCTCGAATCACACGTTCCTCGTGCGGCGTCGCCTGAAGCCGGAGTACGCGCGGCGCGGCGACGTCTATCGCGCGCTCGAACGCATGCACGATGCCGCCGCGCAAGGGGCGGGCGGCAAGGGCGAGGACTGGTCGCGTCCGCTCGACGCCATGTTGCGCGAGCGCGCGTCGTGGCTGCCGGAGCGGATCGCGGTCAACGAAGTGGCGGGACGCGTGCACAGCACACCGGGCGTGATTACGCCGATCGGCGGCGTCGCTTCGGCAAGCGTGCTCGCGCAGCGTGAACTGCTGCGCTCGAAAGCGTGAGGTGTCGAAGGGCCGGATATCGATGAGTCTGCACGGGTTTCCTCGAAGTGGCGCCGGGTTGCGTCGGCGTTTCTTCGGGTTTCGCGGGGTTGCGCGAGGTTTCGCGAGGTTTTCGTTAAGGGATGCCATGTTTCGCTGCCGCTGCGAAGGAGAGCACCGGGTGACGCCTAGCATGCTTTCGCGCGCCACCCCGAAACTCTCTTGGAGAAAGACATGACTCGCATCAATTCGGCTCATACGCCGGCGACCGATCACACCTCGGAGGCCGGCTCGTCCGGCGCCGGCCAACCCGCCGCGCGCCGCGGCGGCACGTCGCGCAAGCGCGGCGCCACGTCGCTGGGCGGCACCGGCAGCCCGCAGCCGTCGGCGCCCAAACGCGCCGCCACCGGCGGCGGCGAGACCGCCAATCCGCCGGTGCGGGCCGGCGCGGACAAGCTGCTGCGCGCTCACACACGCTTTTTCGACGACAACAGCGTGTCGGTGCGGGGCTTCGACGTGTCTCCCGCGGGGCCCGGCGCGGCGGGGCAGAAGCGCGCGGTTTCGCAGGCGCTGCGCGGCACGCCCGAGCTGTCCGCCATGCTGACCGCCACCGTCGACACCCTCGCGCAGCATCCGCTGGAGAATGCGCACGCGAGCCGCAACGCGACCGGCGACTGGATGTCCGATTCGCACTTCCACCCGACGAACTACGTGCAGCAGGGCATGGTGCCGCGCGAGATGCTGAAGATGATGGACGAGGTCGGCATCCACCGCAGCGTGATGTCGCCGATCCCGACGGACGTGATGCCGTGCGGCAGCCATGACGAGCACACGCACGCGCCGAACCACAACAAGATTCCCGCCGAGTCGTACTACGTGCAGCAGAAGCACACCAACATTCAGCCGCATGAATTGACGCCCGAGGTCGAGAAGGAAATCACGCAGGGCGCGCACTTGATGCTGAACCAGCAGGTGGACGCCGACACCGCGTTGTTCATGCAGATCGCGCAGCTCTCGCATGCCGAACGCGACCGCCTCGACCCGATGGTGACCGGCCTGCACCTCGGTTCGCCGCTGAGTCCGCAAGCGCTGCTGCTCAAGCTCGCGACGCATCCCGGCATGTTCACCGGCGTGGGCGAGGTGACGATCCACAAGGAACTGGTGCAGCAGCAATACGAGGGATCGCGGCAGGCCAACCTGACCAACAACGTGCAGTCGTTCAAGCAACTGGTGGCGACGGCCGGCGTGATCGGCATGCCGGTGGTGCTGCATTGCGACGTCGATTCGACGGAGAACCAGCGAGCCAACGGCATCGGCCAGCCGCAGTATCTGAACGATCTCAAGAAGCTTTTCGCGTCGCCGGAGACCAGCAAGACCACGCTGATCTGGGCGCATTGCGGCGGTATCGGACGCTTCGTGCGCAAGCCGATCGACCACGCGAACAACCTGCGCACGATCCTCTCCGATCCGCAGATGAGCCACATCCACATCGACATTTCGTGGTCGCGCGTGGCCCGTCAGATCGTCATGAAGACGCAGCCCGACGGCACCGAAGTGCCGGATCACGAATCCGTGCATGCGTGGGCGGCGCTCATCAACGAGTTTCCGGATCGTTTCCTGTTCGGCTCGGACGCGCTCAATCCGCAGGTCAAGGACACCTGGGCGGAAACCGGCAACATGTATAAGCCGCTGCTCGACCAATTGACGCCGGAAGCGCGTGTCGCGGTGAAGACGGGCAACTACGATCGCGTGCTCACGGAGGCGCGTCCGAAGGTGCGGGCTTTCGAACAGCACGTGCTGACTCGCGACTTCGTGGAAAAGGGCTTGCGTTCGTCGGGCGACGGCCGCGTCAACGACGGTCCGCATATCGATCCCGAGGCCTTGCGCGCCGCGCGCGATGAAGCGTATACGAACGCGGGTGTCGATCACAACGGGCGTCCGCTGGACGCCGCGGTGCACTGAGCGTTGCCTGGCTGACCGGCGCTCGCGCGTCGGCCGGCGTCGATGAGAAACGCGCCCCGCGGGGCGCGTTTTCTCGTCTTGAGCCCTGCAACGATGAAAGACGCGGTGAGCTTCAGCCTACATTCGCTCGCGGCGTCTCTTCCAACGACGCGCGAATGGCGAGCGCTTCCATTGCGCTTTCGTAGGCCGCACGGAGTTCGAGGAGTGCGATCTTGCCGCTGGCCGTCTCCGGGTTCAGCACACGCTTCTTGCTGAAATAGCGCCGCGTCACGAACTCGACCGTCGCTTGATCTTGTGGCACACCGAGCACCGTGTGCCAAGGGCGCGCCGCATGTGTACCGGCGGTGTGACCGGCGACTTGCGCCGGTTCGCCTTCAACGCGCTGGTTCGAGACCGCCGACGACGCTCCGCTTGGAGCGTAAGCCGCATGATGGGCATGCGCGGCGGGACCGTAGTGATACGCGGGCGGCGTGTGCCACGGAGCCGCCGAGGGCCAGGCAGGCGGCATCGCGTTCATGCGGCCGCTTTGCGTCGAGACGAAGAACGGCCGCGTCGCGCTCGGATAGAGCCCGAAGCTCAACGTGCGAAAGCGCCCGTTGAAATGGAAGCCGATGTGCATCTGCTTGCCGACGGGACCGTCGCCGGAGCCGTAGCTGAAGCCGAACCGGCTGTTCGCGCCGACTACCCGGCTGTGATAGGAGGGCATGCCCCAGGTCGGCTGCGGTTGCCAGTGCTGCGGTTGCGTGTAGGCCGCGTATCCGTGCGGCGAGAACGCGGACGCCGTTGCGGGATGCGTATGCTGGGCCGTCCAGTTCCAGTTCGAATGATAGGGCGCGTGGTACGGCGCCGCCCACGGTTGCATGTGCGGCGCGTACGCATAGGACGCGTAAGACGCATAGCTCGGCCCGAGATGCGGACCGAAATACGGCACCGGATACGGGTAGGCGGGAGCGTCGTGGCCGCTTTGAGCCTCATGCGAGCCGGCGGTGGTTTGGCCGGGCGCGGCAGGAGTGGTCGCCGTGGTCTCCGTTGTGGTCGCGCTGGTTGCGCTTGGCGGATTGCTCGCGTTGCCGGTCGACGACGCCGTTGCCGTTGCCGGGTGCTCCACCGCTGCATCCCTCTGCGTTGGCGGCGCCGGCCGCTCTTCTGCCTCACGCGCGCGCGCGACGCTGAACCGCGCGGCGGGCGGCGTTTCCTGATCCGCCTGAAAGCGGCGCGAGAAGGCGGCGACGCGATTCGTGATGTCGCTATGCGACAGCGTGCGCCGCAACGTGCGCGGCGCGGGCGCACCCTGCGTTCGCCGCTGCAACGAAGCCGCGCTTCCGGGCCCCTCCTGCAAGCCGGCGCTCAAGGCGCGCGAAGGCCGATTGCCTCGCGCGGCGGCGTGGTCCTGAGCCGGCGCCGTGTCCGGTCTATCGACGGTCGAAATGCTGGGCGAGGAAGTGATTCGATCGGGCATCGGATGCTCCTTGTGCCGCGGATGCGCGCATTCGCGATGTGATGAGCGGCCGGTTTGCGGCTCGCGCGGATATCGGAGCGTAGACCCGCGCGGCCCGCGCCGCCCGCGCGCGCGGCGACGCCGTGGCGCCGCAAACGAAGCGTCGTGACGACTTCGCTGCCGGCGCAGCCGTTTCGCCGCCGTGTCGCGCGGACAAGGGTCGAACTGGCTAACGTCGCGCTATTCATAGAAGCGATTCCAGCCGGATACGGCAAGGCGAGGTCCGATGACAGCAATAATCCAACCGCGCGCGCAAGCGCTTGTCGACACGATTCGCGAGCGCATTGCCGAGGCGGCGCGCGTTTCGGGACTGGCGGCGCGGCACGAAGCCATCTTCGACATCGTGCCCGCGTTGAAGGCGCAAATCGACGCGTCGCTGGCCGGCGACACGCTCGCCGCGGGCCAAGCCCTGCAGTCGCTGCGCGAAGCCTTCGAAGCGTTCAAACGCGACCACGCGATTGCGCGTCTGCCGTACTCGCCGCAAATCGACGCGCGCTATCCGTATCGCGATGAGTTGGCGAACCCGGTTCACATCGTCGCGCTGCGCTCGAAGCAGGGCACGACGGATGCGACGGCGGACTCGCGTCTCGCCGCGGTGCAGCCCTATATCGATCCGGCTCTGCCTGATCGCGTGCGCGCCGAAGCCTATGCGAACGCAATGCACTGTCGCACGATCAGCCCCGCTGACTTGCGCGATGCGCGCGAGCATGCGCTGATCGGCGAGCGCGGCGCGTTCGCGGTGCGGGCGATTCGCGCGGGCGAATGTCTCGGGGTCTACGGCGGACGCCTCATGAGCGCGGCGATGTTTTTTTCCTGCGTCGAGGAGTCGTTCGTGCTCAGCGCGAATTCGGGCGATAGCGTCGCTTTCATCGACGGCGAGAACATTCTGGCGATGGCGAACACGTCTCTCGCCTACGACGCCGAGGGCGTGCCGGTTGCCCAGGCCGATGACGACGGCTACAACATGGAGGCGCAGACGTTCGATGCGTCGTCACGCTGCGGCCGGCACTTTTCGATCCGCGCGTTCTTCGCCCGAAGAGATATCGAGCCCGGCGTCGAACTGAGGTGGAACTATCGCTATTCGCCGGAAATCGTCGAGCATGTCTTTGGCGGCGCGCGGCGGCAAGTGCAACGAGTGCGCGCGAGCGAGCTCTATTCGGGCTGACCCGCGGGCATGCGTGTTCATTCGTGGAAGCGTTGCTGCCGGCCGCCGTGCTTCGATCCGGCGCGTCGGCCGATATAAGGCGCACGCGCCGAAGCGCGCGTGCGTGAAACGATGCGTCAGTCGGAGCGGTCGCGTTTCGCCGACCGCTCCGCGAGCGCTTCCTTGATGGCGACGCACAGACGGAAGGCGACGATTTGCGCCTCGCCGCCGGCCCGCTCGACGGCGTCGGCCTCCTGGCGTTCGAGCGCGCGTTCGTATTCGCGCAACACGGCGATGTCGTCGCCCGATGTTCCGAGGCATTGCGCCGTGCCCGTGAGTTGGCGAGCGATCGACAGCGCATCCGCATAGCGGTGTTCGGACAGACACAGGTCGAGTTGCGCGCAGTAGCCGCGAATCTGCTCGAAGTGTTTTTCGAGCAACGCGGCAAACTGCTCCGGCGGATAAGTGAGTGCGAGCCGGGGCGCATCGCCGTCGACGTCGCGCGGTTCGCCGGCACGGGACGAGCGCTTCAAAGGTTTCATGTATCGAAGAGTATTCAGCAATTCATCATATGTAACGGGCTCGGCTCGCAGTCGACGCGACAGCCGACAATCGACGTAACGATACATCGGTTGGCCGCGCCGCGCAGCTTGCGTGCCCGCGAGAAGCCCCGTTCGCCGCGCTGCAATGCGAGGTTCATCAACGGCCTGGCGCCGATGCGCCGCGGCAGCGCAAACCTCGATTGTCCCATCGCATCACTGGCATCCGCGCCACGGGGACCGAACCCCCGCGCATCCAGCCGAACCGCAAGCACGACGCGCCGCGCCGCGCGTCGATGTCGATGTGGCGCTCCGGCAAGGATGCGTTCCGCGATCCGCACCGTTTTATTTTTGCCGCGCCGCAACTTTAGGGGCGGCGGCGGGCACTTACGTCCAAACATTGGGATCAGGACGTTCGAGGACAGCCGCATGCCGAGCCAGGGAGTCAACCAGAGCCGCGTTTTAGCCGCCGCGCGCGGCGCGGGAAAACCGCTCGACCGCCGGCCGGCGCGGGCCGGTTTCAGGAGGAGCGACAAGTGAATCCTCCGGTCGATAGGGACGCTGTGCATCGGCACGCATGGGAGTTGATTCCCTGGGTGCTCAACGGCAGCGCGTCGGAACACCAGCGCCGTGCCGTCGAGGCGCATCTGCGGGAGTGCGCGCGGTGCCGGGCCGAGTGGGAATTTCAGCGCAAGGTTTACATCGCGATGTCGACGGAGGAACAGTCGACGGACGCGGCCGCCGACAGTGCCGCCGAGCGCGGTCTTGCGCATTTCTGGCAGCGTTTCGACGATGCCGGTCAACACTCGCCCGCGCCGTCGGCGAAACTGGCCGGCTGGGCCTCGCGCGGGCACCTCGCGGTGTTGTCGTATGGGCTCGCCGCCGCGGTGCTGCTCCAGGCCGGCGCGCTGGCCGTGTTGGGCGGGCAATGGTTCAGCCGGCTGCCCCCTTCGCAATATCGCACGCTGTCGCAGGCCGAGGACACGAGCGCGGCGCCGACCGTGCGGCTCGTGGTCGATCCGGCCATGCCGATCGGTCGGCTGCAGTCCGTTCTGGCTCAGTTGCAATTGCAGATCGTCGCGGGGCCGAGCGAAGCCGGCGTCTATTCGCTCGCGTCGATGCAGGCCAATGCCGATACGTCGAAGCAGATCGCCGTGCTGCGCGCCACCCCCGGCGTGCGTTTTGCCGAGCCTGTGGGACGAGCCGCCGCCACGCCTTGACGACGTGAACGCTTGGCCCGCGCGGGTTCCGGTGCGGAGCCTGGCGCCCGCGGTGCAATGGCGCGGCGCTTTGCAGCCGCTTCCTGAGCGCTTCCCCCTCGCGCCTTCAGATGCAGGGTCCGGCGGCCGTCCGGTCCCGCCTGACGGGCGCTCTCCCGCCGCGCGTCGTTTCAATCGCCTGTTTCAGCGAAGATCCGTAGTTTTAATTCCGTCGCAAAGATGTTCAGATGATGCGTTTCGGAGACGCTTCTCCCCGGCGGGTTGGGCGCCATTCATCACCAAAGCCACTTAATCGGGCCGGTTTTCTTCGTTTGTCCGTCCCGCGCTCCGGCCATACCCTCTACGCATCGGGCGACGTCGTCGTCCCGACCTCGGTGTCTTCTTTCATCCCAGGAGCGGAGCGTAACGTCATGGCCAAGCTGCTGTACATCGAATGCTCGCCGCGCAAGCAGCATTCGGCATCCATTGAAGTGTGCAATGCGTTTCTCGACGCGTACCGAGCCGCGCATCCCGGCGACGCGATCGAGACGCTGGACATCTGGGCGCTCACGCTGCCCGAGTTCGACGGCGACGCGCTGGCGGCCAAGTACGCCGGTCTGCGTGGCGACGCATTGACGCCGCAGCAGGCGTCGGCGTGGCGGCAAATCGAAGCGCTCGCGGCGCCGTTTCACGAGGCCGACAAACTGCTGTTCGGCGTGCCGCTGTGGAATTTCGGCATACCGTACCGCCTCAAGCAACTGATCGACGTGATCTCGCAGAAAGACGTGCTGTTCACGTTCGACGGCGCGGGCTTTAGCGGCAAGCTGGCCGGCAAGAAGGCGGCGGTTGTTTACGCGCGCGGCCTGGATTACGCGTCGCCGGGGTCCTTCACGCCGGCGCGTGAGTACGACCTGCAACGGCCGTACATGGAGATGTGGCTGAAATTCGTCGGCGTGACGGACGTGCAGCCGATCGTGGTGGAGAAGACGCTTTTCGGGGCGGACGGCGAGCCCGACCGCGCCGCGGCGCTCGGCGCCGCGCGCACGTTGGCGCGCGATTTTTGACGCGGCATGCTGGCAGCTTGCGCTCGCGTGCTGTCGGGGCGAACTTGCGTTAGTTCGGATCGCCAGGAGTAGGCAGCACCGCGTTGCAGATTTCATCGACGGTGGCGGGCGCGGCATGGGGCGCGGCGAACACGGTGAATTCCACCTTCGGCAGCGCCGGCAGCCGCGGCTCGCCGGCGAGCGTCTGGAGTCCGCCTCCCAACTGGCCGCGCACGGCCGGCATCACGGCGAAGCCGGCCAGTGCCGCGGCGCGCAGCCCCGCGCTGCTCGGGCAGACCATCGCGATGCGGCAGCTTACGCCGGCTTGCGCGAGCGCGGTGAGCGCCGCTTCGCGATAGGGGCAGGGCTCGGGAAAGAGTGCCAGCGGCACCGGCAGCGCAGGGTCGAGCGCCGCGCCTTCGGCGAACGCCCAGACGAGCGGTTCGCGCCACAGCAGGCGGCCGGGGCGCGCGTCGTGGCAGCGGCCGCCGATCACGAGATCGAGTTCGCCTTCGTCCATGATTTGCAGCAGATGCGCGGGAATGCCGACTCTGACGTCGACCGTCAGGCCGGGGCGGCTGGCGGCGAATCGCTGCAGCGCCTGCATCAACGCGGCGCTGACGATGTCCTCGGAGAGCCCGATGCGCATCGGACCTCGGGGCGACACGCGGGTCAGTTGCGTGAGCGCGTCCTGATTGAGCGCGAGGATGGCGCGCGCGTAGCCCATCAGCAATTCGCCGTCCGATGTCAGCGTGACGGAACGCGTGGTGCGAAACAGCAGGCTTTTTCCGGCCTGTTCCTCGAGCCGCCGCAAGTGCGCGCTGATCGCGGATTGGGTCAGATGCAAACGGTTCGCCGCGCGCGTGAAGCCGCCTTCCTGAACGACGGTCACGAAGGATCGCAGAAGCACGGTATCAAACATGGTTCACTCGAAACGCTCCCTGAAGTCCGACGATGTTACTTTCAATTCACGAAGACAGGCTGGGATAGTGTGACGAGGACGGATCGCTTACCGCTTTACTCTCACGTTCACCGGAGCAGTCCAATGCATGGCTTTTCGGTACCGTTGATCGACATGGAGCGCCGCCAGGCCGGCGGGCAACCCGCCGCGGCGGGAGCCGCGCAGACCGCCGACGCGCCGCCGGAATTGATCTGGCATACGGATCGCGATCTCGCGGCGGATTCCACCGCGCGCCGCCCGGACGCGCAATCGCATCTGATCCGGGAACTGGCGTCGGCGGCCACGCCGGCGGAGCGCATGCGGCTTTTCGCGGGCTTGCTGCGGATCATCGGCTTCAATACGGTCGCTTATGTGACGCTGCAAGTCGTCAACGAGCGGGTGGCGCGCGCGTTCATGGTGGAGGGCCTGGTGCCGGCGCAGTTTCGCGGCAATTACTTCCACGAACGTTATTTCGAAGTCGATCCTCGCCTCGCGATCGGCCGTGCGCATGCGCCGCCGGTCGTGTGGGACCTGTCGCAACTGAACAAGGCGTGCAGGAGCCGCGGCCGCGATCCGCGCGCGAACCGCTTCCTGCAGGAGATGGACGCCGACGGCATGCGCTCGGGCATCATGCTCGGCCTGCCGGTTCCATCGAGCGGTTTCCAGGTGATCGTCAGTTTCACGTCGATGAACCCGAGGAACAAGTGGATCGACAGCAGCATCCTCGCGCAGACGCTTGGGCTCGGTTTATCGCTGCATCAGCTTGCGGCCGCGTACCGGCGCACGATCGCGCGGCAGTCCGTGGCGGCGACGGTGTCGGAGAGGCAGCGGGAGATTCTGCTGTGCGTGGCGTCCGGTCTGTCGGACAAGCAGATCGCGTTGCGGCTGCATACGAGCGTGCATAACGTCGACTATCACTTGCGGCTGCTGCGCAAAACGTATGGCGTTCGCCATCGCTCGGAGCTGGCGTATCTGGCGGGACGTTTGCGCTTGAATGGATGAACGCGAACGTCCGTGCGCGATCGTGCTGCATGGCCTCCTCACGCGCCGCACGAGCGCGCTGACGTCACGAGGTCGGCATCTGCCCCGCCAGAAAAGCCAGTTGCGTGCGGTTGGTCACGCCGCATTTCTGGCGCAGCCGCCGCAGATGGTAGTCGACGTTGTGCGCGGTGATATGCATGCGCAACGCGATTTCCTTGTCGGACAGGCCGGCCGCCAGGAAGCCGAGAATGCGCATCTGCGGCGCCGATAATTCGGCTGCCGATTCGCGCCGGTTGATCGCGCGCACATACGCCGAAAAGCGCTGATGCACCGACAGGCCCAATGTCAACGACTGCACCACGACGCTGTCGGTGATCCAGCCGGCCTGCTCGCTCGGCGCGGCGAAACTGATGATCGAGCGCAGCCGCGTGTGCGGAATCGGCAGGCCGAAGATCAGGCCGCTGCCGATGCCGCCGTCGCGCATCTCGTCGAACATCGCGCGCATGCCCGGCGGTGAGCCCGCGCGGCGCCACGCTTCGACGAGCCGCCGCCTATCCCAGACGTGCGGCGCGCTGCCCGTCAGCGCGGCGGCGAAGCGCGGATCGTGACGGTGATAGCCGGCTTCGAAATAGTGCGGCGCGAGATTCGCCGACAGATAGCTGCGCGGAAAATAAAGACGCTCCGGGCGGCCCTGCGCGTCGAGCTTCACCGTCAGATAGCCGAGTTCGCTGAAGCCGACGAGGCGCAGCATGCCGCGCACGAGGCGCATCCGCTCGTCGGTATTGCGGGCGGCGCCGAGGTTGGCGGCGATATGGGTTTCGCCGCCCAGTTCGTCGCGGCGGATCGTGCCCAGCAGTTCCGCTTCGTCGAAGTAGCTGATGTCCGGCGTGTCGACGGCTCGCGCCGTGACCGCCGCCTCGCTCGCCGAGGCCGACGGCTTGCGGTCGTAGCCGCTCATCGCCATGCGGCGCACCGCGAGGCCCGCAGGCTCGTTCAGAACCTCCGTTCCGTATGTCATACGCTCCCCCTGTTGTCGTTATGGACACACCTCGGCCCCGGCGAATCGTGTCGCCGGATGTCCCGTAGCCAGGTGGTGATGCGGCCGTCCGCGTGACAGCGGCCGCGAGCGTACAGCGTCAGTCGCCGAGAATGCAGCCCGCGATATACGCGAGCTGCACGCGGTTCTGCGCGTTATAGATTTTCTTCAGTTGCCGCAAGTGATAGCCGACGTTGTGCGCCGACATCGACAGGGATTCGGCCATTTCACGATCGCTCAGCCCCTGCGTGACGAAGCGCAGGATCGAACGCTGCACGTCGTTGAGCGTATCGGCCGTCAGCGAGGGCAGCAGACTGCGCGCGCGCGCCTCGATGAAGGTGTGCAGGCCCACGCCGATTGCGTACGCTTCGCCGAGCGTGGTGTCCGCGATCCAGCCGCGACCCGTTTGCGTGCTCGACAGCGTGATGATGCAGTGCTCGAGCGGATTGCCGGTGGCGAGGCCGACACTCACGCCGCTCTGCAGGCCCGCCTGCTTCGCCGCATGGCTGAAGCGGCGCGCGAAGGCTTCGCAGCGCTCGGCCATCGGCGTGGAAAACATCGATTCCAGATCCCACGCGAACGGCCATTCGAAACGGCACGCATAGGCCACGCGCGGATCGATTTGGAAGAACTGCTCGCGCCCATAGCGCTCGGCCCAGCCGGGCGGCGAGTAAGTGTCGAACCAGGCGGCGCGGCTGACGAATTCGCCAATCCGCACGATATGGCAATAGCAGAGCGAGTCGAACCCCGCGCGCTGGATCACTTCACGCATGAGCGCTTGCCGTGCCTCGCTGCCCGGTGCTTCGAGCAACTGCCGGCCGATACCGGCCAGCCCCTGCCCACCGGCGCTCAGCGCCGTGTCCGGCGCCGCCTGTGCGCCCTCGTGATCGAGTTGGGTATCGCCGAAGGTGAATAAAGCGGTGTGCTCTTCGCCCGTTTCGCTCATTGATTGATTTTCCGCTGGAACTTCGTGTTCCGTTTTGCCGCTCCGCAAGCGCCCGACAGGCCTACGCGGAGCTGGCTCGCGCTCGCGCCGATTCGGGCAAGCGAGCGCCGGGACGTGGCTCAATTCTAGAAGCGAATAAATCGTCCGACAATTGGCACTCGCGTAGTTTTCGGAGTGTGCAGGGGTTTCGGGTGACGTAAAACTACGAACTCGCGTGACGAAACCGCAATGGCGAGTTAATTCGAAGGCGCCGCGGGAACGATATGCCGATTGATTTAACGAAAGCCGTTAATTCGGCAGATTTTACGGTTTGCCACATTTTTATTAAAGCATTTCTGGTTTCAGGTATGACGCGTGCGGTTCGTGCCTTCAGATGATCGCGGTTGTGCGATCGCGGTTTCTTTAACTCATTGCGCTCGAAATGGAGCCTGTGATGTTCGTTGTCTATTGGCTCGAAAGTGGACTCGACAGCGCGAGCGGCAACCCCGGACAGGAATCCGCCCGCTTCAGGCGCTTCGACCCTGGCGCGCTCGCGGAAGCGCTCAAATTCACCGAGGTTTTACGCAATGCCCAATTGCAAGGCGGCGGCGTCAGCTTTGTGACGTTGTGCAGCGAGAATCCGCAATCGGTTGGACGCTCGGGCGCAGCGGACCCACCCGCGGACTATGCATGGAAGAAGCGCCGTTCATAGCGCGAGTGGAAGCCTGTGCCTTCTCCTCGCGGCTTCGCGGCGGCGCGCAAGCGCGCCGCTCATTCGATGGCGAGGTTGCCCGCGGAACTGGTCCCGGGCGCATCGGTCGCGACCGCGAGCCCCGTTTCGTACGCAAACCGGAACAGATCGGCGTCGCGGTCGATACCGAGCTTGCGCATTGCCCGCGTCTTCTGCGAGCTGATGGTCTGCTTCGTGCGATGAAGCCGCTCCGCGATTTCGTTGACGGACATGCCGGATACAAAAAGCCGCACCACTTCCATTTCACGCGTGGTCAGCGTGCGAGTGCGTGCACTCGCGTTAGGGGCGAGTTCGGCATGTGCGCCCTCGGGCGCGCGCGACGTGAGGCGGAAGTACGTGGCGCCCGCGTACACGGCATGAATCGCCGAGATCAGGTGACCGGTGTCATGCGATTTGCCCAATACCCCATGCACCCCGAGGTTGGCGATCTCCTGAGCGATAGCCGGGTTTTCTATGGTCGTGAAGACCACGATCTTGAGCGCCGGATAAGTCCTTCGCAGATAAGCCAGCAGGGTCATGCCGTCGCCATACTCGCCGCCGGGCATCGCGTAATCGGTGATGACGACGTCGCAGGGCACCGCGTTCAGCAGCCTGATAAGTTCGCCCGAATCTCCGGCGGTACTCACGACGTCCAGCGTGGGAAGCACTGACAGCGCATGTTTGATACCCGAAAGCAGTGCCGGATGATCGTCGGCGAGTACGACACGAATCTTCATCGTGCTCATGTGGACCCCCGCAGAATATAAGAATGAATGTAGGCGGACTGGCTCGTGACTGTACCCGAAATTGACCCTCAGATGAACGACCGTGTGTCGAACATCGAAAGCGGCGCGTCGGGTGGCGGCACGATCGATCCGTCGCTGCCGGGCAGCGGCGATGGCAGTGTGCAGGTGGGCTCAAACGCGAACGCGTCGGGTTCGAACAGCACGGCGCTCGGCAACGGCGCGGTGGCAACGGGCAGCAACAGCACGGCCACGGGTGTCGGCGCGACGGCGTCGGGTAGCAGCAGCACGGCGAACGGTGCGGGCGCAATGGCATCGGGTGAGAACAGCACGGCACTGGGCGCGAACGCCAGCGCGAATGGAAACAACTCCGTCGCACTGGGCGCGGGTTCGGTGGCGGATCGGGACAACAGCGTCTCGGTGGGCTCGATCGGCAACGAACGCCAGATCACCAACGTCGCGGCGGGCACCGCACCGACCGATGCGGTCAACGTGCAGCAGATGAACGACCAGATCGGCAGCGTGCGCTCCGACATGGAAGGCTATCGCCGCGACTCGAACGCGGGAACGGCGTCCGCCGTCGCACTGAGCATGCTGCCGCAGGCACCGGCTGCCGGAAAGAGCGTGGTGGGCATGTCGGGCGGCACATATGGCGGACAGTCGGCAGTCGCATTCGGTCTGTCGACCTACACGCCTAACGGCAAGTGGATCCTGAAGGGCGGTGGTTCGACCAACTCGCGCGGCACGGTAGCGGTCGGCGCTAGTGCCGGGTATGTCTGGTAATTCGCCGATGACCTGACTGCTGCATGCAGTCATTGCAGGGCCAAGGACGTTCGAGAAATCGGCGTCCTTTTTTTATGGAGTCGAGGTTTTGTCGCGGTGCCGGCAATGCTCCCCTTGTTTCCCGCGTTACCTGCTCGTGCATTCCCTCCACCTCCTCGACGTGGCTGGCACTGCTGACTTCGTCGTTCAAAACGTGACCACGCCGCCGAGTGTTTCGAAGCAGGCGCGGACACTTCGTCAGCACCATTAGATGCGCCCCGCATTGGTGCGGCATCCTGCCTTCGTCTATCGGCAGCCGCACGATTGATCTAGGTCACAACAGACCAAAGCCGCACGCGTACGCTGCACGAGTTGCATGCGTTATCGGTGCGCGCACGAATCATCGAGCCCGCCAGCAGCCTGCGGGGCAGCCGCTAGCGCGGCTCAATCAATGTAGCAACGGAGGACGGTGTCATGGACGCAGCCACGCAATTGGCGCGCAGTCAGGAAATTGCCGGGAAAGTCGCGTGCGTGCTGGAAAAGCGCACGCAGAACGCAATGGAGCAATACGGGAAACGGTTGCGCGCAGCCGTCGGCGGCGACGCCGGCAGCGACCAGAGCGTGACCTCATTCGCGGCGCAACTCAACCCCTTGAGCGCATGGCATTACGCCGTCGACGTCGCACAGCGCTCGCTGCTGTTCTGGGACACGATGCGCGAGCGCGGCACGCAATACGTCGAACGCGCTTCGCAGGAACTCAAGCCCGCGCTTCATTTCGACTACGACATCGTGCTCGACGCGAGGCATTTCCCGCGCCCCGTCAATTACGCGCTGCTGTATATCAAGCCGCCCGAAGGCGTGATCGTCGACGCGAAAAAGCGGCCTTATCTGATCATCGATCCGCGCGCCGGCCACGGTCCGGGCATTGGCGGCTTCAGAGACGATTCGCAGGTCGGCGTCGCGCTGCGCGCGGGCCACCCCGTGTACTTCGTCGTGTTCTTCCAGAACCCCGAACCCGGCCAGACCCTGCTCGACGTATGCGCCGCCGAACAGGAGTTCGTCAGGAAGGTGCGTGCGCTGCATCCCGACAGCGCGAAGCCGGCCATCATCGGCAACTGCCAGGGCGGCTGGGCCGCGATGATGCTCGCGAGTTCGTCGGCGGAGGATACCGGTCCCGTCGTCATCAACGGCGCGCCGATGTCGTACTGGAGCGGCGCGTGGAGCGACGGCGCAGGCGACAATCCGATGCGCTATGCGGGCGGGATACTGGGCGGCACGTGGCTCGCGTCGTTTTCGTCCGATCTCGGCAACGGCAAGTTCGATGGCGCCTATCTCGTGCAGAACTTCGAGAACCTGAACCCGGCCAACACGTTGTGGGACAAGTACTACCACGTCTACGACAACATCGACACGGAGCCGCCACGCTTTCTGGAATTCGAGCGCTGGTGGGGCGGCTACTACCTGATGAACCGCGAAGAGATCGAGTGGATCACGCGCAATCTGTTCATCGGCAACAAGCTCTGGTCGGGCGAAGTGCGCGGCGTTTCGGGCAAGGCGTTCGACCTGCGCGAGATCCGCTCGCCGATCATCCTGTTCGCCTCGATGGGCGACAACATCACGCCGCCGCAGCAGGCCTTCAACTGGGTGACCGATCTCTATGGCAGCACCGAGGAAATCAAGGCGCGCGGCCAGGTCATCATCGGGCTGATGGACCAGGAGGCCGGACATCTTGGCGTTTTCGTGTCGGGCAAGGTGGCGAAGAAGCAGCATGCGCAGATTGTCAACGTGCTCGAGATGATCGAGACGCTCGCGCCGGGCCTCTACGCGATGCTGATCGACGAGGTGAACGGCGCCGACGGGAAGGTCGCTTACGAGGTGACATTCGTCGAACATCGTCTCGAAGAAATCGCGCAGCATTTCAACCGCTTCAAGCGCGAGGACGAAAAGCCGTTCGAAGCCGTTGCCGAGCTTTCCGAATTCAACCAGCGCGCCTATGAATTGTTCATGCAGCCCTACGTTCAGTGGATGTCGAACGAGACCACTGCGCGATGCCTGCGCCAGTTTCATCCGCTACGCTTTCAGCGCTGGGCCTTTTCGGATCTGAATCCGTGGCTTGCCTGGCTGCGCCCGGCGGCTGAAGCGGTCAAGGCGAACCGGCAGCATGCCGACGATATCGCGCCGTGGCGCGCGCTCGAACATCGCGGCGCGGAAATCGTCAGCGCCTCGCTCGACCACTATCGGGCGATGCGCGACGCCGGCACCGAGTCGCTGTTCTTCAGCCTCTACACCGCGCCCTTCCTGCTTCATTTCGCGCAACGGTATCGCAGTCGCGAGATCGCCGTGTCCACGGCTACTAATCCGCGCGAACTGCCTTTCGTGAAGGAGGCATTGGCGTCGATCGCGCAGGGCGGCTACGACGAAGCGGTTGCGCGCGCGGCCTTCCTGCTTGGACGCAGCGGCGAGCCGCTCTCGCTTGCCCGGCTTGCGACGCAGCGTGAACTGGCTGAAACCTACGCCGAATATCTGCCGAGCTTGCCGCCCGATCAGTGGCGGCGCGTTCGCGGCGAACAGGAACTCATCGCGACTTATGAGCCGCAACAGGCCATCGCGACGCTCCCCGCGCTGCTCGCCAAACCGGAAGACCGCAAGCGGCTGCTGACGTTGCTGGACAGTCTGCTGGCCGATACGCGCGTGCAAAGCGTGCCGCCGACCGCGCACCAATGGGACGCGTTGCAACGCATTCGCGCGGTGCTCGGCGCGGCTCCCGCGGTGCGGCCCGAGCACGCTCTGTCATGAGCGTGCCCATCTTTCCCACTGAGGACTCGTCCGTGGAACCCAGACACGCGAAGTATCGCCAGCTCATTGCCCACTGTCAGACACTCGCGCCGATACCCACGGCCGTGGTCCATCCATGCGACAGAAGCTCGCTGGAAGGCGCCGTGGAAGCGGCGCGCAGCGGCCTGATCGTGCCGATCCTCGTCGGGCCGCGCGCTCGCATCGAATCGCTTGCCGTCGAGTGCAAGCTTTCGATCAGCGATTATCAGATCGTCGACGCGCCGTTCAGCGAGGCCTCGGCAGCCGCGGCCACGCAACTGGTGCGCGAGGGCAAGGCCGAGGCGCTGATGAAAGGCAGCCTTCACACCGACGAGCTCATGGCCGAGGTCGTCCGGCGCGATGCGGGGCTGCGCACCGGCCGGCGCGTCAGCCATTGCTTCGTGATGGACGTGCCCGCCCACGCTGACGCGCTGATCGTCACCGACGCCGCCGTGAACATCGCGCCGACGCTGGAGGAAAAGGTCGACATCCTGCAAAACGCGATCGACCTTGCGCACGCGCTTCAGTTTCCGGAGGTACGGGTGGCGATTCTCTCGGCCATGGAGACCGTCAGCCCAAAGGTGCCCTCGACCATCGAAGCCGCCGCGCTATGCAAGATGGTGGATCGGCGGCAGATCACGGGTGCGCTCGTCGACGGCCCGCTTGCGCTCGATAACGCCATCGACCCCGAGGCCGCGCGCATCAAGCAGATCGATTCGCCCGTGGCCGGGCGCGCCAATGTCCTCATGGTGCCCGACCTCGAAGCGGGCAACATGCTTGCCAAGAGCCTGTCGTTCCTCGCGGGCGCGGACGCGGCCGGCATCGTGCTCGGAGCGCGTGTGCCGATCATCCTGACGAGCCGCGCGGATTCGCTCATTACGCGGCTCGCCTCCTGTGCGGTGGCGGTGCTCGTCGCGCAGGCGCGGCGCGAAGCCGCGAAGATCGTCGGGTGACGTCATGGCAGATGTGATTCTGGTTCTGAACGCAGGCTCGTCGAGCATCAAGTTCTCCGCATTCGAGGAGCAGGGCGACGCGCTCGATCTGGTCGTGCATGGCCAGGTCGAGGGCCTGTACACGAGCACCGCGCGGTTCGAAGCCGTCGACCGTCACGGCGAGCACCATGCGAGTGAACGGAGCGACGGCGGCGAGCTGGACCACCGGCAAGGATTGGAGATTATCGGCGCGTTCCTGAGCGAGCATCGCGAAGGGCACAGCCTCGTCGCGATCGGCCATCGCGTCGTACACGGCGGGCAGCGCTTCAGCGGTCCCGTGCGAGTCACGCCTGACATAACGGACGAGTTGGAGAAGCTTACGCCGCTCGCGCCGCTGCATCAGCCGCACAACCTGAAGGCCGTCCGCATTCTCGGCGAATTGCAACCGGGCGTGCCTCAGGTGGCGTGCTTCGATACGGCTTTTCATCGCACGCAACCCGAGGTGGCCCAGGCGTTCGCGCTGCCCAGATCGATCACCGGCCTGGGCGTGCGGCGCTACGGCTTTCATGGGCTTTCCTACGAGTACATCGCGAGTGTGCTGCCCGACGTCGCGCCGAAGGCGGCAAGCGGACGCACCGTGGTCGCGCACCTTGGCAACGGCGCGAGCATGTGCGCGCTCGTGGCGGGCAGGAGCGTGGCGAGCACGATGGGTTTCACCGCCGTGGACGGATTGCCGATGGGTACGCGGTGCGGCAGCCTGGACCCCGGCGTCGTGCTCTACCTGATGGAAGCGCTCGGAATGGATGCGCATGCCGTCGAGGATCTGATCTATCGCCGCTCGGGTCTGCTCGGCGTATCCGGCGTATCGAGCGACATGCGCGTGCTGCTCGCCAGCGACGATCCTCACGCCCATTTCGCCATCGAGCTTTACATCTACCGCATATCGCGCGAGCTTGGCGCGCTTGCCGCGGCAATGGACGGGATCGACGCGCTGGTTTTCACGGCGGGAATCGGCGAGCATGCGGCGGCGATTCGCGAGGGCGTGGTGCGGCACGCGGCCTGGCTCGGCGCGGAACTCGACGCCGAAGCGAACCGCAACGGCGGAGCGCTCATCACCACGGCATCGAGCCGGATGTCGGCGTGGGTCATCCCGACCAACGAAGAGCTGATGATCGCGCGCCATACGCGCGAGGTTCTCAAATGAAGGAGCAACGTCATGTCGTCTGAACCCGCCGAGGGATTACGTCCTGTACTAGCGGGCATGAAAGCGCTGGTCACCGGCATTGCCAACGAACACTCGATTGCATACGGTTGCGCCAAGGCGTTTCGCGAGCTCGGCGCGGATCTGGCCATCACCTACGCCTCGGAGAAGGCGAAGCCTTATGTCGAACCGTTGGCGAGCGAGCTTGGCGCAGAGCTTCTGCTGCCGCTCGATGTCGGTGACGCGGCGCAGCTTCAATCGGTATTCGGGCAGATCGGGCAGCGCTGGGGACGTCTCGACATTCTGCTGCACTCCATCGCGTGGGCGCCGAAAGACGATCTGCATGGCGGACTGCTGCATTGCTCCAGCGAGGGCTTTGCGCGCGCGATGGACATTTCGTGTCATTCATTCGTGCGCATGGCGGCGCTTGCCGCGCCGCTCATGGACCAGGGCGGCACCCTGCTCACGATGAGCTATTACGGCGCCAACAAGGTCGTGCCGAACTACAGCGTGATGGGGCCGGTGAAGGCCGCGCTCGAAGCCTGCACGCGCTACCTCGCCTATGAGCTCGGACCGAAGGGCATTCGCGTGCATGCGATTTCGCCGGGTCCGCTCAAGACGCGGGCGGCCTCCGGCCTCAAGGACTTCGACCTGCTCCTCAACGAGGCGGTCGAACGCGCGCCGCTCGGCGAGCTGGTCGACATCATGGATGTGGGCTACACCTGCGCGTTTCTCGCCACGCCCTACGCGCGGCGGGTTTCCGGCGAAACGCTGTATGTCGACGGCGGCGTCAACATCATGGCCTGATCTGGCTTTGGAGAGAAAACATCATGGCTGAGCTTTTACTGGGTAATGTCGAAGAAAGCGTTCTGGACGAGGAAATCAGCGAGTTCCTGCAGAGATACGGCTTCCCTCCGTTCGATTCGATCGAGCGCGTGCCCGCGGGAATCGGACGGCCCGTCGCGCTGCTAATGTTCAGCAACCTTTCGGCGGAGGCACTCAACCTGCTCCGGTCGAGAATTCACAACATGTTCTGGAAGAATCACACCATCACTGCGCAGATCCTGCTGGAACGGGAAGACTGAGCCGCAAAAGAGGGCGACCAATGAGCATTCTGATCAGGCTGTTTCATCGTGAAGGCGCATCGGAAAAGCACACCCGGAATTCCGCACAGGTGAGCGACACCATCGAGCGCATTGCAAAACTGACTCCGCAGTTGCGGCTCGCGGAGCATTATCGTGAGCGCCTCGCGGCGTCGGTCACGACTTCGCTCGACTATGTCCGGGCATTGGTGGACGACATGCCGCCGGCACGCGAGGCGAGCGCATCCGCCTGGATGACGGACCCGTATATTCGGGCCTTTTTCGCCACGCCGGAAGAGGTGCCGCGCGTCCTGAGTCATGCCACTGAACTGCATGCCTATTTCGATGCCCACCCCTTGGCGAACGAGGTCTTCGCCGTGCTCGGCATGTCGATGACTGAACGGCGGACATTCGGCGTGGCGCAACACGAATCGACGGCGCGTACCGACGTGCAACTCACCACCGTGAGCTTCAGCGATCACCGGGCACGCGTATGCGCCGACACCGAAGACACGCTTCGAGAGGAGATCGTGCGCCGTGTGGTGGATCAGCTCGTGCTCGTCGCCATCGAACGAATCGGGGCGGACGTGTCGCGCCGCGGCGAGCTCGAGCAGGAGCGTGCGCTGCTCAAGACGCGCCTGGCCCTGTTGCAGCGGCAAGGCAGCGGGATGAGCGCCGTGTTGGGCGCGCAGCCGTTGTCCAGTTTCGTGGAGGTGGCGCACCTGCAAGCGGAGCTGGAAAAGAACGACGCGGAGATGGCGCGTCTGGGACTCGCGACCGAGGCGATCGACCGTCGTCTGGAGACTATTGCCGAGGTACTCGGCTCGCCTGCGGAACACCTGCATGTAGTCAAGCGGGAACTGCGGCTCGATCACATGAACGTGATCGCGGAGAACGGATACGCTCGCGAGGGCGCAACGATCGAATTGAGGCTCGCAAGCATGCCGGAAACAGCGGGTGCGATGCGGGCGTTTGCGCTGGTGCGATTCGCACGCGTCGATTTGCTGCCGGCGCCCAGCATGGCCGATGAAGAGCGAAAGTTCCTGGTCTGACGCCGCCGCGAACGCTATCGCATCGTGTGTCGGGGTGCCTTAAGCGTCAAAGGGGCGAATGTGTGAATGAAGGGCGGCGGCTAAGCCTCTGATCGTTGACGAGGCTCGGGATGCGACGTCACCCAACGCCGCGTGATGTATCGCCCTTCGCGGTTCAGCGCCGCGTCGTTGGTCATGACGCGCGCCGGGCTACCGGCGACGGTTACGCCTGCGACCACGTCTCTCGTCACTACGCTGCCCGCTCCGATCGTGACGTTGTCGCCGATAGTCACTGCTTCGACGATGCAGACGTTAGGGCCGATATATACGTTGTTCCCAATCGTGGCGGCCTTGCCGTGATTGCTGCCAATCGTGGTGCATTGGGAAATATTGCAATTCGAACCGAACACGGCGGTTTCATTGACCACGATGCCGCCAAAATGCGAAATGAAGAAGCCCGGACCAATCGTGGTTCCAACGGGAATGACGATTCCAAATTTTCGTTGAGTCGCACGCAACTTTGCCCGAAGCATGAAACCGATTACGCCGTTCCGGTGAGCGCTCGCCAGGCGAAACCAGAACATGTAGTTGAAGCCCTCGTTGCCAATGAACTTCCTCATGAAGCATTTCAAGTCGATTCGCCCCGCCACGCGAAAGAGGTCGCTTTTTATCAGTTCAATAGTTGTTTTCATCGTTTTTGGCAACCGTTGAAAAGTCTTCACCTCCGGTACCTTATACCCATTCGACGCCAGGATATGTGAGGTACAAAACCATCCGTGGGAAGTAAAAGCAGGCCCCTGCCCCCTAGCGTAACGAGCATGCGGCGAATCCATTTGCGGCGAATCGCACCATCGGTACAGCAAGGAACTCAACCACGTTGCCCGGCATTCCGTAGCGCCGACGACCCATTCAGGTGCCATTCCAGCGTTCTTGCTATCCCTTTTTCACAGCTCTCGATCGGACGCCATTGCAGTTCGCGCATCGTCTTGCTCGCATCGATCGCGTAACGCCAATCATGACCAGGACGGTCGGCGACGAATTTCACGAGACGCGCATGCGGCGCTCCGTCGGGTCGAGCCGGTCCATCAGCGTGCAGATGAGCGCCACGATATCGACGTTTCTCCATTCGTTGCACCCCCGACGTTATAGGTTTCTCCCACCGTCGCGGATGTTGGAGCCATTGCCGCACACCGGAATATCGGCTCCCTCGAGGCAGCGCCTGACGACGGTCGGGATGAATTTCTCTTCATGCTGGTAGGGGCCGTAGTTGTTCGAGCAATGAGTGGTCGATACCGGCAGAGCCTCGTCGAGATCGCCCGGCGCCTCGGCGCACTCGTCTTGCGCTGGGCTCACTAGGACCGGCCACGGCTAGTCCGATTCGGCGTCGTCGGACGGCTTGACCAGAAAATCGTTGTAGCTCCGGTTCCGGATCCAGGACGGCGCGCGGCCGCGGCCGCTCCAGGTGGCACCGGTCACGGGGTCCTGGTATTTCATCTGAAGCGGTTTGGTGTTGTAGGTGCCTCGCCGATCGACGCGTAACTGGTTAGGCACGAGGTTGAAGAAGTTCATGACCTGGCGGACGTGTTCGATAGCCGCGTTCTGCTCCTGCTGCCAGGCGACCGATATCCGCTCATCGAGTTGCGCGAGTTGCTGCTTCAGCATCTTTACCCTGCTGCTCATGTTCTCTTTCCGTAATACATGACCAAGTTGTCGCCAGAGTCCGATAACCACATTGTGAGATTTCAAGTGAGATGTGAAATGCAATCGTAATACTATCGAGTTGAATTTTAAATATCAACTGATATCCTTCCGGCCATGTACACGGCGACCAAACCCCAGCGGCTGAGCCGCGAAGAAAGTCGATTGCAGACTCGGGCAGATTTGCTTGCTGCGGCGAAGCGGCTGTTTGTCGAGAAAGGTTTCGGTGGTACGTCTCTCAGGGATATCGCGGCCGAGGCAGGTTATACGCAGGGCGCTTTCTATTCGAACTTCGCGAGCAAGGAAGATCTGTTCGTGGAACTGATGCGAGAGCGGTCGAGGACGCAAGTGAGCGACATTGGCCGAACGTTGAGCGACCCGTCTGCGTCTGCGGACGACATATTGAACGCGTTGGAGGTCTGGGCGCAGACGCTCGATGCAGAGCCCGAATGGTCTGTGTTGGGCGTTGAATTCAAGCTTCAGGGACGCCGCAACCCCGTTTTTGCAACGGCCTCACAGGCGCTGCTGGACGCTCATCGTGATGGCCTTGCCTATTGCATCGGGCAGATTTTCGCCAGGCTGGAAAAAGTGCCGCCCGAATCGCCGACCGTATTGGCGGCGGCCTTCATGGGTCTCTCACAAGGCCTCGCGCTGCAGCGGTCGATGCTGGCCGAGGCGCCCATTGGACACATGATCATGGTGTTCCTGCGCAGCCTGTTGGCCGCGGCGCCGCGGGTGCGCTGATCTGCAAGAATGACCTTCGTTAAAGCGGAAGCCGGAGTTTGTTTCCAACTTCCGCTTGATGAGTCATCACCTCACGCACCGGAACCCCGCATACACATGCTGATAATGCGGCTGAAACCAGTTGCGGAACGCCGGTCGCAACATGCACCGCGCGGTGCGCGACGACCCGCCCTTGATCACGTAGTGCTGCCCGTCGAAAAAGTTGGCCGAATAGCCGGGATAAAACGGAAACGCTTCAAACCCCGGCAGTGCGTCGAACAGCGTCGACGTCCATTCCCAGCCATTCCCGAATTGACCTTCGACACCGAACGCGCTGACGTTATCCGGATACGCGTCGACCGGCTGCGGGTCCCAACTGCGAAAATCGAAATTGCCCGACGCGGCATGCGGCGCACCCTGCGCCGCGCGTTGCCATTGCGCCTCCGTGGGCAGCGCCTTGCCGGTCCAGCGTGCGTAGGCGCTCGCTTCGGCGTGGCTCACGTAGACGGGCCAGTCGAGCGGCAGCGGCACTTCGTCGAACATCGTGCGCAGCATCCATGCGCCTTGATCTCCGTCGGGCCGCGACCAGCAGGCGGGGTGCTCGATCTGCTCGGCTTGCCTCCACGCCCAATCGTTATCCGACCACCATTTGCGCTCGCGATAGCCGCCTGCCTCGATGAACTCGCGAAACGCGCCGTTCGTCACCATGTAGCGATCGATCTCGAAGGCGGGCACGTCGACGCGCATTTCGCCGAACTCGTTGTCCCAGCCGAAGCGGCCGCCGTCGCGCGGCATGCCGAGCAGCGCGGCGCCGGCCGGCACGCCGACCATCGAAGACAATTCGCCGCCGCGTTCGCCACGTGTGCGTACCGGCTCGCGCAAGTCCGTGACCTTCTGTTCGAGCGGTAGCTGATGCAGCATGTACGCGAGCGTTTCGGCATGCATCAACCGATGCTCGATCGCGACGTTCAGCAACTGCTCCGCCGCGTCGGCTTGCGTGCCGCCGCGGCCGACACGCGCCGAGTCGGTCAGCGCATCGAGCTCGCGGTCGATCTGTTCGCGCGCGCGCGAACCATATGCGCGCACCGTGTCGAGCGACGGCCAGTCGCCTGGCTGATCGGTCGGAAAACCGCCGTCGACGGGGTCGATGCCGAAAGCGAAGAGCTGATCGAGCCGCGGGTCGAACGCCGGCAGATCGCACAAACGCTGATCGAACAGATTGCGATCGAACGCTTCCAGATGGCCGATGTAAAACACGATCCGGTGGCGCTCCCGGATCGGCCGTTCGTACAGAAACTCGGGTTTGACGATGGAAAACAATGCGTCGGTGACTTGACGCGCGTCGATGAGACGCTGGACGAGCGGGTGGTGCGGGGCGGGGTCGCGATTCATTTCGCCGGGTCTCCTTGCGGGGGACGGACTAAGACTGTACCCGGTCGCAGCAGCCATGCCAAGGCGAAAGCGCGCCGAAAAAGCATGTGGACGGGGGTCCGGCGGCGCGAGCCAGTCCCCGGCTCGCGGCTCAGACCTGCCGCAATCCTTCGAAATCGACGATGCGGATGCGCTTGCCTTGCGTGTCGATCAGGCCACGCTTTTGAAATCTTGACAGGGTGCGGCTCACGGTTTCGAGCGTCATGCCGAGGTAGCTGCCCATGTCCTCGCGCGTCATGCGCAAGTTGAATTCCGCCGATGAATAGCCCCGCTGCGCATTGCGCTCGGAAACGTCGAGCAGGAACGCGGCGACACGTTCGTCCGCCGACAGCGAGCCGAGCACGATCATCTGCGCGGCCTCGCGCACGATCTGCTCGCCGAGCAGCTTATGCAAACGCTCCTGCATCGGGCCGCTTTCGCGGCACAACGATTTGAGCGCGTCGTACGGGACGATGCAAACGGTGCTGTCTTCGAGCGCGAGCGCGCTGCATGCATGCACGTCGTCGCTGATGCCGTCGAGACCGAGCGCCTCGCCCGCGATGCGCAGGCCGGTCACCTGATCGCGGCCGTCACGATGCGCCATGACGGTTTTCATCGAGCCGGAGCGCACGGCGTAAATGTTGTCGAAGCGGTCGCCGCTGCGATACAGCGCTTCGCCGCGCCGCACGGAGCGCGCGGCGCAGATCAGCGTTTCGAGCTTCGACAGTTCGTCGGACGACAAACCTTGGGGCATGCAGAGCTGCCGCATCGCACAGCTCGAACAGCGCGCGGCGGTGCGCGCGGTCGCCCTCGGCGGCGCGATGTGGCGGCCGCGCAGCGGCGATTGCGCGGCGGGTTCGGCACTGCCGGTGGAGCGAGCAGCAACGGTGGGAGTCAGCATGTTCGGCAGCCATTGATCGGGATGACAACGGATTGTCCCACCGGCCATACGCGCCGCTTAGCGGCAAAACGACGCGTTCGCACGGTCAGGTCGCTTGCGCGACGTCAGGCTGTTTGATGTCGCGAATTGCCGCGCGTCGTGAGAAGGCGGAACTCGCGGCTCTAGCCGTCGACGCAGCGCCGCCGCACTCGTGATGCGCCGCGAAGCGTGTCACGACGCCGAGCCGGCTTCCTTGCTTTCCTTGGCCGCGGCGGATGGGATCAGCAGCACGGGCAAGCTCGCTTGCCGTACGCAACGCTCGGCCACGCTGCCGAGAATCAGACGCTGGAAACCGCGCCTGCCGTGCGTGCCCATCGCCAGCAGATCGGCGTTGAAATCGGCGGCCGCCTTCAGCACGACCGCGGAAACGTCGTCGAGCGACGACGCTTCGGTTACCACGAGTTCGCCCTTCACGCCTTGCGCGGCCATGAACCTGGCGAACTCCGCGCCGAGTTCCTTGCCTTCGTCGATGAGACGATTGCGCAGAACCGAAGGGTCGTAGCCTGGCGCTTCGAAGTACAACGGCGTGTTCTCGACCACATACAACGGCTGCAAAACCGCACCCGAGGATTTGGCGAGCGCGAGCGCTGCTTCGAACGCACGGCGCGAGGTCTGGCTGCCATCGACCGCTACAAGGATGCGTTGGTACATATCGACTCCGTGTCAGAAGGATTCGGATTGCCGCAGCCGCTTGGCGGACCGGGCGGCTTGACGGTGCGTGACCGCTTCGAGCTTTAATGATCGCTGAAAAACGGCCATGCGGCAGGATGTAAATCAAACACTTGTCAAATTCGACGCCGCCGCTGCCTGACGCGAGAGCGCCGTGCAGCAAGCACTGGCGGCCTTCATCGCAATCCATGACGCATATCGCCGGCTAGGGCGAAACATGATTTGCCTTACAATCGAAACCTACTCAGACAAGCTGCTTCAGCCCCGCTGATGAACGAGCGCAAAACGACGGGCTTGCCCGACAAAATCTACGGCGACATCCTCAATCGCATTCTCGAAGGCGAATACAAGGAAGGCGAACGGCTGCCCACCGAGCATGCGTTGGCCGAACGCTTTGCGACCTCGCGGCCGACCGTGCGCGAAGCCCTGGCACGCTTGCGGGCGGACGGCATCATCATGACGCGGCATGGTTCGGGCACCACGGTCGCGCGGCGGCCCGATCCGGATGTGCGCCGTTTCGCGCCGCTCGAAACGCTGTCCGACATCCGCCGCTGCTATGAGTTTCGTATCGTGACGGAAGCGGGCGCGGCGGAGCAGGCGGCGCTCAAGGCCGATGCCGACGACATCGCCGCGATCCAGCACGCGTGGGAGCAACTGGAGCGCATCATCGAAACGCGGGGTATCGGCGCAAAGGACGACTTCATGTTCCACCTGGCGGTGGCGCGCGCATCGAAGAATCCGTTTTTCATCACGGTCATGTCGTTTATCGAAGAGCAAATCGTGTTCAGCATGAACCTGTCGCGCAATCTGTCGCTCGTGAAAACGGTGGAGCGCCAACGGCTCGTGCAGGCCGAGCATATGGCGGTGCTCGACGCGATTCGCCGTAAGGACGCGCCCGCGGCCGGAAGGGCGATGCGGGCGCATCTCGAGAATGCGCTGGAGCGGATGTTCGGCTCCTAGGCTGGGACGTTCGCGTGCTTCACCGCGGTGTTGCGGGCGGAGCATGGAGCGGCACTGCGTCGCCGCACCACCGGGCCGTCCAGTTCCCGGCCCGGGGCGTGCGATGTGCCCGCTTGGTTGCCACCAAGCGGGCACGACCAAGCGGCCAACAAGCAGCCACTAAGCCGCGGCGGCGATCGGCCCGAACAGCGCGGTACGGGTTTTCGGACTCACCGCGATGTCCAGCGCCACGGCCCGCTCCACACCGATCTGCAACGGCGCGCCGAGCCGGCTGATCTCGATGCCGGTCTTGCGCAGCAGCCGTTCGATCGGCGTCGTCGTCACCGTGACGTAGCGCGTGATGCCCATGCGGTCCGCGAACGTGACGAGCTCGTGAATCGCCTGCATGGTCACATCGGCAAAGCCGAACGACTGCTCCTCGCCGCTGGTTTCGATCGCGAAGCGGCTCAGTTCCCAGATGTGCCTGCCGACCGGCGCCTCCGCGCCGTGCAGCAATTGCGGGAACGTGTCCTTGAGCATGTTGGGGCCTTCGGTGGGCATCAGGCGCCAACAGCCGCGCACCTGCCGGTCCTCGCCTTGAATCAGCATGTAATGCGGCCCGAGTGCGTCGTAGCCGTCTATTTCCATGCCCGCGATAGTGGGGATGTCCCATCCCAGACGCCCGTGAAAAACACGGGCTCGTAGACGGTACATTTCGTTGATATCGGCGTTGTCGAATTCCTGCCGCATTCCAATCCGGATTGCTGTTTGCATGACGTTCTCCTGAACGTGTTGGGGTACCCAATACGCAGGAAAACTTATGCATTCTGAATCTTTGCGCTACCTACCTACCTGGATAGGTGTGCATGCTTATCGGATAACGCAGAATTCGAGACAGCATCTGCACATAACCGACGGGACACGACAATGGAACTCCTCGAAAATCACTGGAAACCGCAAACCGATATTCAAACGCGCCCCGCGCAGGCTCCCTCGGCCGTGGACCGCGTTTTGATCATTGCTTACCGCAAAAAGAAAAAAGAGAGCCAGCGCCGTTTCTGGGCGCGCTTCGGCGTGACGCAGTCGCGCGGCAGCCGGTTCGAATCGGGCGCTGAGATTCCGGCGCCGGTCTCGATCCTGCTGGGTCTGTACTTCACGAAAACCGTGTCCGACGCGGATCTCGGCCGGGCCGAACGGGTGCTGTATAGCCGCGACGCGGCCGCATTGTTCAACCCGGGTCAATAAGCCCGAGCTGCGCCGCAATCACGGCCGCCGCGCGGCGCGAATTCACACCGAATTTCGTCCTGATGTTTTTCATATGGAAGTTCACCACGGCTTCCGAACAGTTCAGGATGTGGGAGATTTCCCATGTGGATTTACCGCGCGCGGTCCATTTCAGACATTCACGTTCACGCGGCGTGAGTTTGGGCAATAAGGTCTGAGTGTGGGTATTCAAATGGCGCTGGGCGGTGTCGATCACCAGGTCGCGCAATAACACCAGGTTCGGCAACGCAACGTCGATATGACGCCAGAAGGCGTCGGTCGGGTTGCTGTCGTTGACGAAGCACATCATGCCGGCTTGCTGGTTGGGTCCGTGAATCGGCAAGGTCACCCCGGCACGCAGGCCATGCCCGCGAGCTTCCTCGTACATTGACTGCTGCTCGGCGGTAGTAAAAATGTCCGGCGACCAGATCAATGGCGTGGCGCGTGTCGCGCAATGGCTGACGGTTGGGTCGATGTGAGCCAGTCCCTGATCGTCATAGGCGCGGCGCCATGCCGGCGCATAGGTGCTGCGCACGTAAGCGTCTTCCAGGCGCATGGTCGGGCGCGGCAGCATCGCGATCAAAAGCCTGTCGAAACCCCATGTTTCGGCAAGGTCGACAATCGCGCTGAACCATTCCGCTTCGTCGACGGCGTTCTGCAGCGGCGCCATCTGCTCGATAAAGTGTAACGGCAATTTTCAACTCTCTCAGGCTCGCAACGTCCCGTTGCGGTTTAATTGCGGTACGGTATTCCGTCCGGCTGTTTTGTATTCACAATCTAACACTAAAAATAACTTCGCAAAGCCGACATCTAATGTGCATAAAGGCGTTGCGAGGGGCGGCCAGGGAGCGAATGAAACGCAGCCCATGCGAAATTCCCTGAACGCCACGACGATTCCAAGCCGATAAAAGTGGTGAAACTCTTCGCGGCAACCGGTCTGTTTTTTCATCGGCCTGCATTATTAGCTAATTCAGGCTAATAACCCTCTTCATAATCGGGCGATACCTTCCCACTCGACATGTCGGATTTCGTTGCCCGTTTGCGGGGCTCCGTGTCTTTGGCCGCTCATTGTCATATAACGACGCGTTTCCGGCTTTGTCGCTGACCATTCTCAGATTCCTGCAAGTTGTTTGACAAATTTGCGGGCCCAATGCTAACTTCAATGCCCCTACCTGTTCACCGGGTTTGAGGCGCCATGAACGAATCTCCCATACTCGACAGTGAATTCGCCGCTTCGGTCATGGCCGTGCCGCCGCTGGCGCGCCGCGCCGACTACGCGCTCGATCCCGCCGCAAACCTGGCGCTGATTCGCCACATCGAAGCCGGCGGCGTGCGCACCTTGCTGTATGGCGGCAACGCGAATCTTTATCACGTCGCCGTCAGCGAATACCGCGACTTGCTCGATCTGCTCGCCGACGCCGCGAGCCCGGGCACGCGCGTGATCCCGGCAATCGGTCCCGACTACGGAAAAATGCTGGACCAGGCGCGCATCCTTGCGCAAAGCCGTTATCGGACGGCGATGGTGCTGCCGCTCGGCGGTTTCACGACCTCCGGGGGCGTCGAGGCGGGGCTGACGCGCATCGTCGACACGGCAGGCATTCCCCTCACGCTGTACATCAAGAACGAAGACTACGTCGAGGTCGACACGCTGGCGCGCATGGTCGACCGTGGCACGCTGCTGGCCGTGAAATACGCGATCGTGCGCGCCGATCCCGCGAACGATCCTTATCTGCGCCGCCTGCTGCAACAGGTGCCGGCCGCCAAAGTGGTGTCCGGCATGGGCGAGCGGCCGGCGCTCGTGCACGTGCGCGAGTTCGGTCTCGCCGCATGGACCACGGGTTCGGGATGCATCGCGCCGCGCATGGTCATGGCGTTGCTGCACGCCGTCAAGTCCGGCGATCGGGACACGGCGCAGCGTCTCCACGATGCCTTCCTGCCGCTCGAAACCTTGCGCGACGATATCTCGCTGATCCGCGTGCTGCACGACGCGGTCACGTTCTCGAAGATCGCCGACATGGGGCCGATTTTGCCGCTGCTCAGTTCGACGCCGCCCGAACATCATGCGAAGATCGAGCACGCCGCGCGGGAACTGCTTGCGTTGGAACGGCGGTTCGCACAAGCCGATGCATAACGGCGCCTCGCCACGCCCGCCCATGCCTGCCACACCATCAACCCGAAACGAGAAAGCACCAGCATGACCGACAACAGCCGACGCTATCCCGATCCCTCCGTCCGCGTGCTCGATCCGCGCTTCAAGTCGCTGATCCTTGCCTCCGCTTCCGTCGAGTGTCTGTATCAAGGCACGCGCTGGTCCGAGGGGCCGGTCTGGTTCGGCGACGGCCGCTATCTGCTGTGGAGCGACATTCCGAACGACCGCATCCTGCGCTGGGACGAACCCAGCGGCACGGTCACGACCTATCGCCAGTCGTCGAACAATGCGAACGGCCATACGCGCGATCGCCAGGGCCGACTCGTCAGTTGCGAGCATCTGACGCGCCGCGTCACGCGCACCGAATACGACGGCTCGATCACCGTGCTCGCCGACCGTTATCGCGGCAAGCGCT
>Ga0255336_100411_pt1 | contig 71996 bp, 82 predicted proteins | sample MeOH1_35cm_T3_17_FD_189102 | JGI IMG/M metagenome (GOLD analysis project Ga0255336, IMG submission 189102) | Sandy soil microbial communities from University of British Columbia, Vancouver, Canada - MeOH1_35cm_T3_179 | ecosystem: Engineered > Artificial ecosystem > Sand microcosm > Unclassified ... | reverse complement strand
TCAACCCTCGACACGGTCAACAACCTGGGGATCCTGTATGCGGGTCAAGGCAAGCTGACACAGGCGGAGGCCATGTACCAACGGGCGCTGACCGGGTACGAGAAGGCGTTGGGCCCCGAGCACCCGTCGACGCTCAACACGGTCAACAACCTGGGTAGCCTGTATGCGGATCAAGGCAAGCTGGCGCAGGCGGAGCGCATGTACCAACGGGCGCTGGCCGGGTACGAGAAGGCGCTGGGCCCCGAACACAGCTCGACCCTCAATACGGTCAACAACCTGGGGCTCTTATATGCGGATCAAGGAAAGCTGGCACAGGCTGAGGGCATGTACCAAAGGGCGCTGGCCGGGAAGGAGAAGGCTCTGGGCCCCGAGCACAGTTCAACCCTCAACACGGTCAACAACCTGGGGAATTTATATGCGGATCAAGGCAAGTTGGCACAGGCGGAGGCCATGTACCAACGGGCGCTGGCCGGGTACGAGAAGGCTCTGGGCCCCGAGCACAGCTCGACCCTCAACGCGGTCAACAACCTGGGGATCCTGTATGCGGACCAAGGCAAGCTGGCGGAGGCGGAGGGCATGTACCAAAGGGCGCTGACTGGATACGAGAAGGCGCTGGGCCCCGAGCACAGCTCAACTCTCAACACGGTCAACAACCTGGGGCTCCTGTATGCGGATCAAGGCAAGCTGGCTGAGGCGGAGGCCATGTACCAACGGGCACTGGCCGGGTACGAGAAGGCGCTGGGCCCCGAGCACCCGTCGACGCTCGACATGGTCAACAACCTGGGGCTCCTGTATACGGATCAAGGCAAGCTGGCACAGGCGGAGGCGATGTGTCCTATACAAGGACCAGGGCAAGGTGGCACAGGCGGAGGAGATGTGGTTAATCACTTGAGGTGAGTATGGAAGTCAGAAGAAACGAGAACCAAAATTCTGGCATTGATGAGAGTACACGGTACAGCGTTCGAAGTCATTGACACTAACACTGACAATGATACCCTTCCTCTCGGGTGTCAGTGTCATGACACCTCACTATCGCCAGCATTTCCCATTCAGACATCCCACCACCAGTCTTGTAAAGGTTCTTGAGGTCAGAAAGATGATATTTTATAAGCGGTGGTGAGCTACTGCCACGGATACCATATCCGTGGCTGGCGTCAGTGTCATTAACGAAGTGCCAATGACTCCGAACGCTGGCTATAGGGCAAGTTAAGTGCGCAGCTAGGGTTAATGGGGTGTCCATTATTTACGTTATGAGGCGCCAATCAACCACCTCCGAAGTAACTTTTGGCGGCAGAAGCGGTAAAGGGTTGAGAAACGCCAGATAGTATTTTTCGATATATAAGTAGCAGTTGAAGTTGGAGGGGATGAGTATCTCGGGATGTACAGTAGGCATGGCGCAGCCCATATAATACCGCCCCAACTCTACCGCTGTCGCCCGTGCCAGGGGCCAATAATGAATATACTGATAGATCTTCGTGGTGCCTGGAGGTCTAGTCTTCGGCCATGTTCCATCTTTACAACATAGCTACCACTTGCTTTTTCGCGGTCGTTTTGGGAACCAGTTACTCCCTTCTTTCTCGCTGAGGTGTATTGGGCAATAGTCATAGCAAGCCGTCCATGACAGGTGTGCGTGCTCGATGTCTTTGGGTTCTGTCAGCCTAGAAACCGTGCTGGTGCCTAGACCCCCCTCCATAGACACAATCTTCACACGAGTTGCTTCCATCCACTCCCTCTCCTAGAGGCCGATAGGTTCACGATGGCCACTACAGAGTTGCAAAACTGGCTTCCGCCCAATTTGGGGCGCCTCCGCTTGGCAACCCTATGTTAGCCCTCCTGGCAGCTCCCACCTATCTATCATCCATAACTCCTCCAGTAACATTCCACAAGCTTATTTCTCCTGGAGTGGAACACCACCAGATCCACAGATCGAGTCAAGCTTCCTCTGTTCAACTGGCCAATCATGCATAGGAACAATGGTCAAGGTTACAGGCCATTAACACGCTTTAAATGTGGCCTTCTGATATTCTTCCACTCTTTGAACTTCTCACGACCTCGATGTCATCCACGCGAATACCCAACTACCAACAGTCATAACTCCTCCACATATTTGAGCAACTCCGTTGACAACCGCTAGTCCGGCACCTCCAGCACCTGCACTTTGAGTAATGGCGAAAGGAGTGCCAGCTACGACGTTTCCGATGCCACCTTGGATGGCGGCAGCCAGGGTACCTATTTAGTGTTGAGCGTGGGTAAGCACATACACGACCGGTAGGAGTGGGAAAGCACGAGAAGAGAAGTACATCACGCAAAGGTTGCTTGACAAGATGTCACTTACCCGCATGGACACCACCAGCCCCGAACCCTGCAACATAAAGGAACAGCGCAGAAAAAACACCAGGTGCAGCAATGAGGGTAACACCAATAGCCCCCACAAGGGCGCTGACGGCGGCGACAGGATTTTCGGCGGCCCAGGCTCCGGCCTTTGGTTTTACTCGTTAGGAGGCTGTGAAAACTACATGTGAGATGGCGGCGAAAACTAACCGTTGCTGCAGCCTTGGGGCAGTGCTCCATGATAGCTTTCTGCGCCATCGCAAGCGTAGAGGAACCGTATTTCAAGGCTTGCTGCATCCCTTCGCCAACATAGGAGGGAACGCGAGAAGACATGATGTTGGTTTGGGATGCTAGAATGTATATGTGAAGCGACGGAAACGCAAATTAGCGGCTTGAAGAGTTCTTCTCCTGATGTGAAGGACTGATATTTTGAAGAGAAACATCGTCTGGGGGAAAGTCGAGGGTTATGGGGATGAGCACCTTGCCAAGCCACTCAACGGCTTTATCCTGGGAAACATGATGGCCCATCAATCCGCTTAATAGGTCAGGGCGAGCACAGCTCATATGTGGCGCTGGTGGTCCGTCTGGGGAATGGCCCACATATGAGAACCTCGACCTCGCCAAACGTGGGTTTGGTGGGTAGCCAATACCCAAAACTTGCATAGCTTGACCGAGATTGGTGCGAGATAGGTGCCAGCCAGTATGTGTACACCGGCTTGGCTATTCCACAAGCCTTTTGGGACCGGTCTGGGTTTTGGATCCGGTCCTCCTTTAGACCCACCCACGGGTTGCGTGGCGGGGCTAACCCGCCCATGGGTCGGGCCGGGTCGGGTTCGGCGAGGTCTATTAGAACCCTTGTTTTGACATTCCTGTCGCAGAAAAGCTACTCTAATACCGACAATGGCCGCAATATCCGCAGTCCTCAGCGGAACATGCAGTGTAATCTTTGACAGACTCGTCGTCAGACTCTCTTCCATCATCGTATACACCAGAATCAGAATCCCAAAGATCATTATGAGCATCCTTGTCGGAATCAGGGTCCTCATCTTGTGGACTCGAGGTCTGAACCTCAGGGTCTGCCGCCCACCGGGCTTTCAACTCGGGGGGAAGAGCGTCGAGTCCTTTATCTGCCAGCCGCCGAATCTCCAAGGGTCCTGATCCTGATCGGCATATCTCAAGGTTCGTCTGGGATGTTCGAGCGAACTCAATAATGTCGTGCAGCAGCGACGCAAGTTGATGAAGACGTTCTGCATTGCTCTCTTCCCACTCCCTTATTGTCTGACGCATGTCCATGACACGAATGTCTTCGAAGAGTCCCCGATCGTGAAAGCCAACGAGCAGGGTTGGAATTTGGGACATGTAAAGCCTTGGGAGGATATCGGCCGTGTCGATCTTCTTTTTGATGGTTTGTGTTTTGAAGTCGAACACGGAGCGTGTCTTGATGTCGAAGATGGCGTTCTGAGGAACGGATTGGCCACCTTGCTTGATCTGAAGGCTTTTCTGACCGACGGCCCAAGCATGACCGACGGAGGTGGTTCCGAATGCGTCGACCAAGGAGGTCTCATCCAACTCCGGGTCTGGAGCGGTGCCCTCTTCCTCTCGGTGATAACCGTCTACTCCAAAACGAACCAGGAGGCGTAGCCCACCGAACTCATATTGGATGATTCTCTGGTGGGACACAGAACCCTTGGCATCTTTCTCCCATGATGTGTACTCCTCGGGGAAGGTATGGCCATGGCCTTTGACATTTGGTATCAGCTCGGTGGGAGACTTCTCTCTGCGGATGAAAAAGACTGTGTGCCCCACTTTTGCCACGATCGTCCTAAACTCTCTTTCCTCACCCTGGACAAATCGAAACAGGCTACTCAACGCACTGGAGCACGTGAAGATATCGATGTCTTTGGTGGGAAATTGTTTCTGCAGTTTCAGCACCGCTTGAACGGCTGGCTCAATGGGGTAGGATGGATAACGGGCTGCATTCTGATCACGGAAGAAATCGCCCTTGTCCTGTTCCAGCCGGCGAGGGGTGACCGGAGGGTTCCATACTGGAGGCTTCCCTGCTCAGGATTAGTCATGACACCGGCAACTTGGGATCTAAGGCTAATTGACCAGGGATGACAATCGTCGGGTTCTCTCGTCCCAGCCAACTGTATGATGCAACGTATTTGCAGTCTCTGATCTTTGAATCGTGTGTCGATTGAGGGATGTTCTCTTGCTTGAGCTCGAGGAGGATCTCTCCACGAGAAGGAGAGGGGGTCGGAAGGTGCGTTGCTTCGGTCCTGCCACGATCCGAGAATCCTCGCCAGCCTCTCTGGGCCCTCGAGTCTCTCCAAGACAAGGTGCTGGTCATGTTGAAGCCGTGATATGGAAGCTTCTGATGAATGTGATGAACATAACCAGATGATGGTTGATTGATGCTCTCTGAGATGCTGGTATTGTAGGAGTGCCAGAGCCAAGCGCTAACCGGTGAAGGCACTGTGACACTTGTCTGTGTAACCAACAGCTTCTGCCTTTGAGAACGTCCATTTGCGCCACGTATTCAATGACCTGCCCCACCTTGCCAGGCTGGCGAGGCGGGGTCCTACCAAGCCTTTTTGCCGTTCTGTCAGGCTTGTTCACCACACGGCAAACTAGCCTCTCATCTCATCCCGAACAAGTAAAGCCTTGCTGTTTGTTATCGCGCTTGCTTTGCCTTTTGCACCCTCTCAACCACATTTCCCGACGCAAGACGATGTGTTTATAAGTCACCTCTTCTGCCGCGTTCCTTTGCTGCATATTCCTCGCCTCGAAAAAAAAAAGAAAAGAAAAAAAAAACCGATTTAGATCTAGCTGGCGGCAGTCATGACGACGAGGTCGGAAAAGCTATCCCGATATTTCAGTCAGGTTGAGCAAGGGAAGAAAAAGGTCGAGAAGGCCAGCGATGCTAAACTGTTCCTGGAGGCCGTGTGCGATCAGTCGAACCGTCTCCGCTGCATCGAGAGACTGGTGTCCAGTTCCAAGGCCCTGGAGTCGCTTCAGAAAAGTGTTCGTTTCGATGTATCCAAAGAGTTTCTGAACGGACCCGCTGCGGACCTGGTCGCATACCTCAGAGAGCCCGGCCTGGAACAGCTCTGCAATGGGCAATTTCTTCGTCAAGTCATCTCTTCCATGGTGGACCCTCCCACGTTTTGGAATGCCCTTGTCCAAGCACACGGACGAAAAGATCTGACCGACACCTCCGAAGGGGCTTTTGCATGGCTGCTGTTGCAGTTGTTGACATCATCCTCGACAGACGAGATGGTCCGGGTGGCACAAAATGTCATCAAGGATCAATCTCTCCTTGGTTCTCCTTCTCTGGAAGTCCGCTCACTCGGCTACAAAATTCAAGACGTCCTCAATACACGGTCCACCGGTCTTCCACACCTCGACGACTACAAACCGGGAGGAAGGCATGACAATGATTTTGAGGATTTCAGGAAAATTTCCATCCTTCCCACTCCGGATGAAGTGGCATCCACGGAAACTCCGTTCTACCGAAAGGCCCACGAAATACACGAGGCAAAAGCAGAGCATCGGCCGGCAATGCATCATGACAATCAATTCCGCTTGCTGAGAGAAGATCTGCTGGCGCAGTTGCGGACGGACTTGCAAATCGCCCTAGGGCAGAGAAAGGGAACGAGATCAGCAGTCTTGATCAAAGGACTCATCATGAACGGCTTCGACTACGGAACGGAAAACCGAAGGAAGCCCTGTTCGTTGACTTTTCTCTGTGGCGAAGGGCTTCCGCCGATATCGGACGTTCCCATATCAGAGCGAAAGGCATTCGTCGCCAACAACAGAAATATCTTGAAGCACCAGTCCTTTGGATGCTTGACGAGCCGAGACGGCATCGTGGCATTCGCGTCCGTGGATCGAAATGAAGCTCTTCTTGCCGAGGAGCCTCCTATTCTTGTTCTCCAGGTGGCAGAAAGTGATGCCGTGGCAAGGGTTCTCACCAGAGTGATACTGTCAGAAGCCTTTCATTTCGTCGTGGTGGACACCGCGGTGTTTGCGTACGAACCGATTCTCCGGCGATTGCAGGAGAAAACTGACTTCCCTCTTTCCGAATGCTTATTGTCCCCGACACCGTCATTGCACGCTCTGAACATCGACGACAAGTTATCACACATCGTGGAACGGCTGAGAGCCACAAACGGCCACAACATTCACGAGGTTTTGGGGATCACCAAGAAAATTTCCTTAGATCCATCACAGTTTGAGTCGCTGATGACGGGTTTGGTGCATTCTCTATGCCTCATTCAAGGCCCCCCCGGTCAGTTCCCGTCCCTCGGTGGACAGAGCGCATCAGACTGACCCTTGGGTAGGAACAGGGAAATCATTCATCGGCGCTCTTCTGGCCAAAGTCTTGCACGATCACACGAATGAGACTATCTTGGTCATATGTTACACCAACCATGCGCTGGACCAATTCCTGGAAGATCTCATGGACATCGGCATTCCCGACGCGTCGATGGTCAGACTGGGATCAAAATCTTCAGACCGGACGAGAAAGCTCGGCTTAGCGGAACAGTCTGCTGCTGCAAGGTCTGTTCGGTATTCATGGGCTTTTATCGCCGGGCAGAAGGAGAGGCTGAAGGATCTGGAGCAGGATTTGAAATCAAAATGGACCGACTTGAAACGAGTGGTCACCAAAGATCAGCTCGTCGAGTACCTTGAGTTCTCGGAGGATGCTGACTTTTATGACGCATTTCTCGTGCCCGAGCAAGAGGATGGGATGCAGCGGGTGGGAAGCAGAGGGAAGAGTATTCATCGCCATTACCTGCTGGACCGCTGGGTGAATGGGCGAGACGCGGGGATCTTTTGTTCTACGGTGAAAGAAGAGCATGCTCACGTCTGGAAAATCCCTAGTCCAAGACGACAAGAGAAGTTGGGACATTGGAAGTGGGAGATTCGACGTGAGAATCTGAACACCATCACCACCCTGTTCAAGGAGTTCAACCGCCTCGAAAGCGAACTCGATGAGTATTTCTACCAGACCAGGAATGCCGAGATCCTCCAGCAAAAGCGAATCATCGGTTGCACCACCACCGCTGCGGCAAAATACAGCCGAGCATTACAGGCCGCGAAGGCTGGTGTGATCTTGGTCGAAGAAGCCGGAGAGATTTTCGAAAGTCATGTTCTGACAGCGATGACACGAGATACGAAGCAACTCGTTTTGATTGGGGACCACAAACAGCTACGGCCCAAGGCCAACAATTACGATTTGACAGTCGAAAAGGGGGATGGATTTGATCTGAACAGATCCATGTTTGAGAGGCTGATGCTCAAAGGATATCCACACACCACTCTTTCGAAACAACACCGGATGCGTCCCGAGATTTCTCGGCTGCTCCGGCATCTCACTTACCCTGACCTCATGGATGCTGAGAAAACTCAAAACCGGCCGGAGCTGCGTGGATTCCAAAACAGTGTCATTTTCGTCGATCACACACAACCGGAGCTCGACTTGAATGGAGTGTCAGAGCGGCGAGACCCCACGACCAAGGGGACCAAGCAGAACCCTTTTGAGGTGGAGATGGTCCTGAAATGTGTCCGGTATCTGGCACAGCAGGGCTATGGGACAGAAAAGATTGTCGTGCTCACACCATACTTGGGACAACTCCATCTTCTCCGGAGAGAGCTGAGCAAGACCAACGACCCGGTGTTGAATGACCTGGATTCGTACGACCTCGTCCGTGCCGGGCTCGTCACGCCCGCCAGCGCCAAGTTGACCAAGCGCCCCATTTTGATTTCCACCATCGGTAGGTCTCGAGGGCTCCTCGTGTCCTCACTTGCTGATGATTGGAAGATAATTACCAAGGAGAGGAGAGAGACATTGTCATTGTCACACTGACCCGCAGCAACGAATCAGGGGAAGCCGGTTTCCTGGACGCTCCGGAACGACTCAATGTGCTCCTCTCTCGAGCGCGCAATGCATTGATCATGATGGGAAATTCCCGTACCTTTCTCAGCAGCCACAAAGCAAAGCCGACCTGGCAGCCCTTGTTCGACCTTCTGACCAAGTCTGGGCAGGTTTATGATGGATTTCCCGTGAAATGCGAGAGGCATCCAAGCCAAAAGACAATCATCCGAAACCCGGAAGAATTTGACGTCGAGTGTCCTGACGGAGGTTGTTCCAAACCATGGTGGGCAAAGACGCTTTCCTTCTCGAGATCACTGGCTAATCAATTTCAAGCACGACGGTGCTCCAGTGTGGCGTTCATGTATGCCCGCAACGGTGTCACCAGCTCTACGACCATTCCAAGATTGATTGCACCAGCGTCGTTGAAAACACGTGTCCGAAGAACCATCGGTACCGCTGGAAATGCCATCGGGGAGCGCCGGCAGTATGCCCCACATGCCAGCAGGAGAAACAGATGGAGGACAAACGAAAGCGAAGAGATTTCGACTTGGAACTCAAGCGCCAGAAACGCCAAATGGAGCACGCCACACAATTGGCTGAGGTCCAGCAAAAGATCGAGGAACACAAACAGATGATGAAGGATATCGCCGATGAGAGAGAACGGCAGAACGCCATGGCTCAGAAGATGCATGATCTCGAAAAGATGATAGAAACGACGGAGCGCGCTCGACAGGCTCCACATCATCTGCATACATCGCCCCGCAAAGCCTCGGACCCGTCTGCCAATGGACCTCTTTCTGGGGAGGCAGCCTCATCCAATCACTTGCAGAGTCCGCCAGAAGCATCGAACCCATCTGCCAATGGACCTCTTTCTGGGGAGTCAGCCTCATCCAATCACTTGAAGAGTCCGCCAGAAGCATCGACAGCTCGAGTCGAGTGGGACCGCCAAAAGCAAATGGAAGGCCAGTCAAATGACGCTCTGGATTCCCTCATGGGGTTGATTGGCCTCGAAGAAGTCAAAGACAAATTCTTGTCCATTAAAGCAAAGGTGGATACCGTGGTTCGGCAAAATATCAGCTTGAAAGACGAGAGATTCAGCGCCGCTCTCTTGGGAAATCCGGGAACAGGTACGTACGGAGGAAGTTTCGGCGTGGAGAATGGAACCTCCCTTTCCGAGCGGGAACTCACTTCATTTAGGCAAGACCACCGTCGCTCGCCTGTATGGCCAATTCCTCAGTTCGGTGGGAGTGATCCCCGGCGATCATTTTGTCGAGACGTCTGGCTCTCGATTGGCCAGCGATGGGATACCGGGATGCAAAAAGCACCTCGAAGAGATCTGCAACCGTGGCGGTGGCGCGCTTTTCATCGATGAAGCTTATCAACTCGTTTCCGGACAAAACTATGGAGGCCATCAAGTCCTTGATTTCCTCCTGGCAGAAGTCGAGAATCTGACCGGTAAAGTCGTGTTCATTCTCGCCGGCTACAACAAAAATATGGAAGCATTCTTTAAACACAACCCGGGCATACCCAGTCGATTTCCCATTGAATTCCAATTCCACGACTACACAGATGTTGAGCTGCTGAGAATTCTACGCCATCGGATAGAACAAAAGTATGAGGGAAGAATGAAGATAGAAGGTGGGATGGACGGCCTGTATGCCCGAATAGTTTCTCGGCGCCTCGCACGGGGCCGGGGACGTGACGGGTTTGGAAATGCCAGGTCTGTTCATAATGCATTTTCGCGAATAGCGGACCGTCAGGCGAAGCGATTACAACAGCAACGTCGGGCAGGAATGCGGCCTGATGACATGGCCTTGACAAAAGAGGATCTCCTGGGCCCAGAACCGGGCTCAGTACTGGAAGGGAATGCTGCTTGGGACAAGCTCCAAAGCTTGACGGGACTAGAAAGCGTCAAGCAAGCGGTGCGATCATTGTTTGACACCATCCAGTTCAATTACCAGCGCGAGCTGGAGGAAAAGCAAGTGGTCGATTATTCTCTCAACAAAGTGTTTGTCGGAAACCCGGGAACGGGCAAGACGACCGTGGCGAAGCTCTATGGCCAGATTCTCGCTGATATGGGATTTCTGTCGAGCGGAGAAGGTACGTTTGCCGTTCTCCATCGTATCTACAATCGAGAACTAATGAGAACCAGTGGTTGTCAAGAATCCTTCCGACTTTGTGGGAAACGTTCTCGGTGCATCGGAGAGTACAACAAAAGGAATCCTTGCTTCCACCGTCGGCAAAGTCCTGGTCATTGATGAAGCCTATATGCTCAACGGGGGTTCTTCGTCCGCCGGAGCATCATCAGGCCCAGACCCGTTCAAGACGGCAGTCGTTGACACCATCGTTGCGGAAGTCCAGAGCGTCCCGGGTGAGGACCGCTGCGTCCTATTACTCGGGTATAAAGACCAAATGGAAACAATGTTTCAAACCGTCAACCCCGGGCTCTCTCGCCGTTTTCCGATGGATTCGGCTTTCAATTTCGAGGATTACACCGACGATGATCTGCAGAAGATTCTGGACTTGAAGCTGAAACAAATCGGCTTCAGCGCAACCACAGAGGCCAAGACGGTCGTTCGAGAATGCCTCCACCGAGCCCGTGCTCGACCCCATTTCGGCAATGCGGGAGAGGTAGACATTCTTCTCGACAAAGCAAAGATGGAGCACCAGAAGCGGTTATCATCGAGGCAAACCAAAAGCATCGACACGCTGGAGCCGCTCGATTTTGACCCAGATTTCAATCGAGCAGAGCAGGGTCCGACAAACTGCAGGAAATTGTTCGACGGCGTCGTTGGTTGCGAAGATCTCATTGAGCAGCTGGAGGGCTACCAACGAACTGTCGCCAATATGAAAAGGCTCGGTATGGACCCACGGGAGCAGATTCCGTTTAGTTTTCTGTTTCGTGGACCGCCAGGTGAGTGCAACCCTTCGTGGCGAGAATATGTCACCAACGATCGCAGGAACCGGCAAAACCTCCACCGCCAGAAGAATGGGAAAAATCTTTTACGACATGGGATTTCTGGCCAGTGCTGAGGTGATCGAGTGCTCTGCAACCGATCTGGTCGGCCAGTACGTGGGACAGACAGGCCCCAAAACTCAGAAGCAGCTCGAGAAAGGGCTGGGTAAAGTGCTTTTCATTGACGAAGCATACCGACTGGCAGAGGGACACTTCGCCAAAGAAGCTATCGATGAACTGGTCGACTGCTTGACAAAACCAAAGTTCGCGCAAAAGCTCGTCATCATTCTGGCCGGGTATGATGAGGATATCAACCGTCTGATGTCGATCAACCCAGGTCTTACCAGCCGCTTTCCCGAGGTCGTGTCTTTCAGAAATCTGTCGCCTGAGCACTGTCTGGAATTGTTTCAAAAATGTCTCCAGAAATGGGATAAGATCGACAGCAGTGCTGTGCAAGCACCGTCCACTGCGTTCAAGAAAACGCTTCTCGGTCTGTTCAAGCAACTTGCTCAACTTCCTGCTTGGGGCAATGCTAGGGATGTCAAGGAGCTGGCCAAGTTGGTCACAAATAAAGTCCTCGCAAGTGCCACAGCAGATGTCGAGTTGGCCATCACAGAGGACATTGTGCTCTCGACAATCCGCTCCATGGCCTCTGAGCGAGAGCACCGCAACCAATGTGCTGCCCCGCCGCTGCCTTCCGCTCTCCCTGTGCAACTGCTTCCCAAAGACGACACTCCGGTCCCTCCTGCTTTCACTATGGGGACAAAAGCGGCCGACACACAAGACCTTCAAGCCCCTCCGCCTCCACCGCCGGCACCAGTGCCAGAAAACCTCGAGCAACAACGCTCCATGCGTGATCCTGGTGTCTCCGACGAGATTTGGACCCTGCTGCAACTCGACAAACGTGCCTCGGAGGAGCGCGAGAAACAGCACTTCGAGCTCCTAGCACAAAAAGAGGAAGCGCAGCACCAGGTTAAATTGAAGGCCACCGCGGAGCTTGAGGCGAAAAGAAAGGCCCAAGAAGAATCGAATGCAGAGGCGCGCCGGTTGCTCGAGAAGGAACGTCTCAAGCGCCAGGCTCAGTTGCATGCACAGATGGAGATAGCGGCCAGGTTAGAGCGGGAGAGGAAGGCAAGGGAAGACGAGAGGAGGAAAGAGCAAGCTGTGCAGAAGAAATTGAGGGAGATGGGGCTTTGCGTGGCAGGGTTCCGGTGGATAAAGCAAGCGACTGGGTATAGATGTGCAGGAGGGTCTCACTTTATGTCGAACCATCAACTTGGAATCTAGAGAGGTATCTTGTCGGAAAGATCTAGTGGTGAACCCTTTGCCATCAAGAGGTGTATACATTTAGATAGATGCAGAAATGAAGAGGACTAGGGGTGTCCAAGTAGGCCATTTCGTTGGCTGTTCAGTGAAGTCCTTTTTCCAAACCTTGACAAGATGATCTCTTCCTTCATTCTACTGACATGTTCAGTGAATCGGCCACGTCCGAAAGCTAATTTACAGTATCGGAGGTTCGGTTTATGCAGCTGGATGCCGACATTGCCAACTCTGTCCTGCGAGACGGGGAAGACGAATATGACGAAGATATACGATTGCGGTCTAACTTTTGATGTTCGCCTCAAGAAGTTTGTCCAGACATGTCTCTTCAAAGGACTGACTTCAGATAGGATCAATGTGACTGATGTAAATCACAAGTTTGGGTTATTTAGGTCCACTATGCTCGAAAGGTACTTTCATGCCCGTGAAGGCTCCATGGCCTAGCACGAGAGAACTCAATGATCACAACTGGTCGGGGTCAACTGGTCGGCAACTGGCTGTGTCAACTGGTTGGGTCGACTGGCTGTCTGAGGGTCTTAGTCGGGGTCAAATGGCTAACTGGTCGAGGGTCAACTGGCTGGGCAACTGGTCGGGGTCCTGGTCGGGGTCAACTGGCTGGGCAACTGGTCAGTCGATCGGGGTCAACTGGTCGACGGTCAGTCCGGGCTAAGGGGTTCCGGCCAACGGTCAACTGGTCAGCCTTGGGTCAACTGGTCGCGGGTCAACTGGTCGGTTACTGGCTGGGTCAACTGGTCGAGGGTCAACTGGTCCGGGGTCAACTGGCTATGGGTCAACTGGTCGGGGTCGACTGGTTAGGTCGGCTGACACCCTGAAACGGGATCGATCGCTGGCTGACTAAAAGCGTGGACTCAGCATCTCTGACATTAAATGTGAAGATACTCCCCGATGTGAGAGGCCTCCTGCTAACACCTGGACGGTTTTTTGCTCGGACACCAAGTCGGACATCAAAGAAGACAATCCATTCCAACAAGAAGCAGTGGCCACTCACACCGTCTCACGGCTTAAGCGAAAGCGATGGAGCGGGTGAATCATCAGACGATCAAGTCAACCCGTTTGCATTCTGTGGCAAGCCCAATAAGCTCGACATGCTCTTCAACAAGACCCAGCATCTATTGGAACCCTCGGTCACCATGTGCAAGAGCGTGTCTACAAAGCGAGGTTGGCTGGTGATGACATGAATGACTTCCATGAAAGGGCTTTTGGAGTCCTTTACGAATGATCCACTCGAGATCATATATCTAATGAAAAGCTGCCGAAGGAGGTATGTAATCGATCCAGAATTAATTAAACATGAGTCAAGAGGACTCCATTCCACCTAGATGCCGACGAGGGATCTCAATACCTCGTTCCCGTAGTAATGATAACAATTCAGCCGATGCATTGCCATCCAGCACAGATTCATCAATTAGATCACGTCCATTAATGTCGCACAGAGTAGCATCTGCCCCGTGATCCAAAAGGTACTTCATGATTGATAAATACCTCCGGCGGACTGCGTAGTGTAAAGGCGGACCCAATTCAAATGCGGTGTTGTAGGTCAGATCATGTGTGTCCGTCGGGTTTTCATTGACATCAGCGCCGTGATCAACGAGGTATTGGACCATATCCAGGCGTTCCCGCTCCTGCAGCTTGGTGGAGTGCGAGGGAATTGGTCATCGTCTCGCAGCGAGCTAGCAGGAGTCCCATGATTTCAGTAATGCAGAGACTCAAACTGGTTGCCTAGGGAACACCGCCACAGCCTATTGTATCTCGCTCATCAATCGTGTGTATATAAAGACCTCTAGATTCCCTCAATACACAAGATCATTCGACTCCTGATTTGCACAATCTAGCAGCTTCCATAGGCGCGGCCGTGACCATTTGTCTCGGCGCCCAGACACTCCGTTCCGGGTCATCTGGGGTGACCTTCGCCGCAGGGTCTGGAAGCCTCTTATATTTCTGTGCTTTAACGACAAAGCATTCGTCAACAAGTGATATGTTTGGTGCAAACCGAATGAGAAGAACCCTGCCCGATCGACAACCGATTACCACTGTCGACCCTGACACAGCAAAAGAACTCCGAGAAGGCCGGTATTCAGAAGGCAGCCAAAGCACATCTTCCGTGCCACACCACCCAGATCCTGACTCAGCGCAGATTCGCCGTGCCAGAAGGAGACGGACGTGACCAAACTTTCATAGCTTTGAAGCGTCTGCAAGCAAGCGCCCGTCGCGGCATCCCAGACCTGGACGATGTGATCCCTTGAAGCCACTGCGAGCTGTTTTGAGTCAGGAGAGAAGGCCATTGACTCGATTGGTTCTGTATGGCGTGGGAGCGTCCGCAAGCAGTCACCTGTCGCGGCGTCCCAGACCTTGACGGTGTGATCCCTTGATGCCGGCGCGAGCTGCTTTGAGTCAGGCGAGAGGACCACTGACATGACCAGATCACAATGGCCTAGGAGAGTCCACAAGCAATTGCCGTCGCGGCGTCCCAGATTTTGACGGTGGAATCCCGGACACCGAAGATTTTCCCACCTGACGCCGCGAGCTGCTTTGAGTCAGGAGAGAAGGCCACCGACTCGACCGGCGCATTATAGTCTTGGAGCGTGTACAAGCAAGTGCCCGTCGCGGCATCCCAATGAGCAGACCGGACGACGATGGCCTAGGAAAGTCCGTAAGCAATTGCCCGTCGTGGTGTCCCAGACCCGCACTCTGAGCTCAGCTGAGTGATTCACAGTGTTGGACGGCATGGCCAGTCGTGTGGTGGAGGAGGTGTCAGCAGGGACTAACGTGGTACTGCACTGGATACATGAGTTCATCCGTCATGGCCCAGAGACTTCCTCCCGCATGGCACAGAACATGGAGGTGTGGGAACGGGGTAAGGAAAGGCTCCGAGCGTCATCAGGATCAATGCTCTCAGAAGGCCAGTCCATGAGGAGGGTGATCGAGCAGTGGGACCAGGACGCTGTGGATCAATGCTTTGAGACACTGAAGAGTATGAGCGACACGACCTGGTCCAAGGTTCGTTGGCTGGCAATACGATCCCGGTTTTGAGGACGGCTATGTTCTGGAGGATTGCCACCCTTTCCCTGGTCGGAATGCCACCACATTAACGCCGGTCGGAGCTGACTTCAATTACATCAGAGAGCAAATCGACAGGGCCACGTTGTCGAGGCCACCCCCATCCCGACCTGCGGGCGGCCGGGCTTACGACCAGCACTGCCACCTGGTGATTCCCTTGTGATACCTTCTGAAGAGCGTCCTGGTGACAATTATTCATACTCAATGTGACTGTAAGGCTTCACTGCAGACCCCTCCAGCATGATCTCTCTTTCAGGTGATGAGTCTAAGCAACAAGGTGAAGAGTGGCTGGACTCGCTCGTTGCCCGACGACTGCAGCCAGCGACATCTGGCTGAGCTAATGCAGACTGAGCTCTACTAGCGAGCGCCCGGCATGTATAGGGCGCGGTTTAGTGAAATGCCTCTTCCCGCCTATTCATTTAGCCTGGACCAAACAGATTCATCAGCCATTCAGACTTTGCCGCGCCAGAGATTCAATCACATGAAAACTCGACGCTTTGACTTGGTGGTTCGCACACCATGACCGTGAAAAGCAAACGAAACCCCCTGGGGCTGGAGAGCGAGGCTAAGGTATTATTCTGGTCTTTGGGTTCTAAACCCCGGTGGTGAAGGGGTAGCAGACAGTAGGGAGCCACCACAATCTGTCATTATAGGCTAAGCTGTGGCAGAACGTTACCAGAAGCGGGAAGTTGAGCTTGGGCAGCATCCCAAGTGCCAACCTAGTCAAAGTAAGCGAAACAGAGTGCCCTAAATGCAAGGTATGCAGAACATGCAAGCCTACATACAATACTAGCATGAAGACCCGCATAGGTCTATCACAGGAAATTAAGTGGGTCTATCACATTCATCAGGGGGGCCTATTGAAATTATATAGGTGCGTTGTTATTTCGTGGCATTGGGAAACACAAAGGCAAATCTCCCAGCCCTCTTCTCCAGGAGTACCCTGCACAGTATCTTCCTCTTAAACATGACCGACGGCATCATCGGTGACCTACCATCAGGCTATCCTCCTCAGCTATCCGGCCCACTTGCGTGGACAGGACCGGATTTTGAGGGCCGGCCAGACTTATATTGCACCTTTCTCTCCGAGCAGGACATTCCGCACATCGGCGCCGCATTGCAATATTTCAAAAGTGAGTGGGCAACGACAGTAGACCAACCATGTCCTGTCTATTCCTCCACTAACCTCTTTTATTTCCTCCAGAGCTCAACCTCGCCCGCGGCTTTGCCAGCCCCAAGACCTTCCCACTGCCCAATGGACTCGCTGAACGCCTCCGTGCGATCACTGATGTAGTATATTCCACCTCGGGGTTCCAGATCCTGCGTGGCCTCGATGTATCGCGCTACGACGAGGAGGAACGCGCAATCCTATACGTCGGGATGAGTAGCTATGTAGCGGATCTTCGAGCCCGGAACATTGGTTAGTGTAGACTCCAATCTCCATCTCATTTGCCATCTTCAAGTGTCTCCTGCAGAGTCAATATATACACGAGAAAATCAGGCTGAAGAGCTCCTTCTCTGACATTTGCATTCACGCAGACCACATCCGAGACAAGACCAAGGATGCACCTCCGCATGAGATACTCAAGCCGCCGGAGCTGACTGTGCCCATGACCTTCCACACCGACATCGGCGTCCGCGACATGCTCACCATGTTCACGCAAAGCGCCCCTCTGCAAGGAGGCGACCAGTACCTTGCATCCATGACCTCCATCTACAACATCCTCGCCGCCGAGGATCCCACAGTGCTGAAGACGCTCTCGGAAAATTAGTATTGGGAGAGATCCCACAGGTGAGAGATGGACATCCAAGCCCCCTGTCCCACCCTGCTTTAAGCAAGGACGGCCAAGCTGACAACTTCAAAGGCCCGATATAGATAAAGAAATCAACCGCTCCTTCTGGCGGCCCCTCATCGCGCTGGACTCTAATGGCCAGATCCAAGTCAACTTCGCCAGCGCCTTCATCGGCGATAGCGCCACTTACCCGCTCTCTAACGCTGCACCGGCTTTGCAACCTGAGCAGCTGCATGCCTTGGAGGCCATCCAGGCCGCACCGCGTCCGTCTGGTCCCCAACCCAGGCGACATACTATTCATCAACAACTACGCGTTGTTGCACGCACGCGAAGGCTGCGTCGGCTCTGAAACGGACCCGACCAAGCGCCGATATATGATGCGACTGTGGCTACACGACACCGAAAAGGGCTGGGTATCTGCCGCCGGCCTGAAGCGGGATATGAGCGACAACTTTGACCTTCCCCCGGAGAGGCAGGCGTTGATGACCGGTAGCGAGTGGGACAATCTCCCGCGTAGCTGGAGAGTTAAGAGCTTCGGTGTTTCCAGCACCACTTCTCACGACCAGTATACATGTTTGTTGGTTAACGGTCTTTTCTTATTCCTGTCGGGACTTGGTGTCGACTCCAACTAGATACTCTCGCTATATATTCTCATTGTAATGGATTTATGACGTTAGGAAATCGTAAATGGATTGTGTTACTGCTCATATATAAGTCTTGTAAAGCAGCTCTAGGCCGTTACCTGGAGCATTCTTGTCCTCGCAGGCCGTAACTTTCGCGGACTAGCGAATTTGTGAAGGCCTCAACAGCCGAAGCACGAAATCGAAGCAAAGAGGAACGAATGAAGCTCAATGATCTTGTATCGAAGGGGATGTTCTATGTCTCTCGTGGGGTTGCCTCAGAACAAAAGAAATGCAAATTTGTTGGGGCCTGGTTTCCTTCATCAACCGATGCTTCACTTCCGTAGTGGCCATTTGCCCGCAGCAGAGCCCTCTCACACACAGAGCCTGGCCAAGCTGGCCGCTAGAATATTCCTTGCACATACAGTTGAGACAGCCAAACAAGAGGCTGTCCTTGCTTGTTGTCAATTTCGAAGTTGCCGGCGCGCTTCAAGTTTTCCTCTACATGATAGAAACCCTCTACACATCGACCTTGGAGAGCGCCTGCTAGACCAGCATCTTCATTTTCGTGTTGGAGTGTCTTGTGGAGATGTTGGGGTCCTAGGGTCCTAGGATATGCAATTCAGGGAGCTCCTTTCCATATTCGAGTGGCTCGATTCCCTTTCTTTTCAGCCACATCGTTTTGAGGGTGGCGAGGAATCCGGGCAGTTCAGACTCTGGGCCGACCAGGACGGATCCGGGATGCGTGATGTTGAAACACAGCACGGCCAACAGCATCGGAACGGCCTCAAGGATGTAGAAACAGGCTTCGGAGGATACCAAGGGGTTCGAAGGCGTGGTCCCGGAGGAAAACTGGATCAGACGGAAAAATATACGGACCTGCGGGTGTGCAAAGCTTTAGTGACAGCCACAGAGCAAGAGTTGGGGGCATCCAGAGTGTGCATACCGTGATCAAGCCCAACGTGGTGTACAAGGCATACAAAAGGGGCCTCCAGTTTCCCCTCGACGGCATTCCGAGTCGTTCAATCTCCATCATTTCCCGCTGGAACCTGATGGCCAATCCGACAAAAATGCAAATGAAGCATTGCTGTAGACCGATCCCGCCCATATAGATGTGGACCCCTTGAAGCTGCTTCGCTTCGGGAGCGGTGGGACCCGCCCAGCTGCCCCCGATGAGCTGGATGACAAACGAGACGAAATCCAGCGAGACAAACCCCACGGCAAGGGTGGATGCGGGTATCGAGAAGAGGGTGTGTGACGGGATAAAGAAGTGGATTAACCGGCCCAACACCATATAGTCAAACGCGTTAACCCCTGTTCGATGGCATTAGTGGGTCGACCATGGACGAGAAACAAAATGAACGCACACAGTGGAGCAAGAAGAATGAAAATCTGGAAGATGAGATATACGGCGGTGTTTTGCTGGCGGCGGGTGCTTAGGGTGCGGAAAGTGAATGCCATGGTCTCCCAGAGGGCAGCCATGATGATCACCCAGCAGAATTTCTGTTATCGAATTAGTCTCAGAACGATGCATGGGAATGCTAGGACATTTCTACCTTTTTGTATGCCGCTGCCTGCCAGATATGGACCGAAACCAGGATACCGAACAGGGCTGTGAAGACCAGGGCCGCCCCAAAACTGGGATAGTAGTCCCAGAGAGCGTTGCAAGTTCCAGGAGGAACATATCCGTTCTTGTCTGGTGTGATCGTTTGGACGCAGGTTGGAATGGCAATCTCTATCGTTTGCGGTGCGAGTGTGACGTGGTTGTTTGTGACGCCACCTTTGATAGTGATCACCTCGGTGGAGGTAAAGTAGTCAATCCCTGACGTGGACGAGGTGCTGGCGGCGGGTGTAGCAGTTGCTTCTTGTCGGACTGGAGTCGGAGTGGGAGTAGGATCCGAGATGACAGCGGCCACGCCGAGGCCGTAGGCAAAAAATAACACCGCATTGAGCAACATGATGGCTGAGGCGTGAGGATGAGGTCGTGATGAAGGCGAGAAGATGAAGACGGTAAGCAGACGAGAAGACAAAGAGATATATATAAAAGCGGCCCCACAAGGCTCACATCCCAAATGCAATTCATACAGAGCCCCTCAAGTGGGTAAGATCAGTGACACCAAATCCGTCGCAAAGTCCGATGTGGCCAATCAGCGATTCGAGCATCGGCGCCTCTACACAGCACGGTCTGGTCCCTCGAGATCGATTTGGACCCAGAGGTTTTATTTTTACCGTGTTCTACTCTTAGGAGATTGCTATCCATTCACTTTGCGTGACCAATTCATCAACAGGCTTCCACAAGATGGAATGCATTTGCGTCCAAAGCACCTGGCAACCATTATCATCTTGTCGAATATCCACCGCTGGGCCAAGCATCACCTCCCTGATCCGTCTCTCTTCAGGAGGTACTTGGGCGTATCGAGAGAGAGAGCTCTGCACAGTGATGTCGTCGAGATCAATCTCATGCTCGATCTCGATCAGGCGCCGGCCCACACGATACATGGTGCTCAGATCCCAGAGGTTCTCACGGTCCACCCCAAGCGCCTTCATCCATGACAGCGCCGTGAGGCGGATCGGTAGAGACCGGCATTTCATCACAGCAAAGTACAGAAGAGGCGTAAAGCCCATGTCGAATATGAACTTGGGACGGGGTGAACGATCCAGTGCATGGGATCCTGGCGGCGCCACCTGAGATGCCAGGTCCACTATTGACCAGAATTTGTCGACATGCCGATCATACGCCATTTCGCTTTGTTCCAGAGCCACGTTGACCCAAATCTGGACCACGAGAAATCTCATCTGAAGGAGACAACGTGCCGACGAATCGCTATTAGATCGCGGATGCACCGTTTGGAACTCTGAGAAGGCGCAATGCCACTCATTCAGGGTGGTTTCGAGGCTGTCTTGCTTCTCCCACATCGAGGTCGGGATGGCGGTGTGTCGCAACTCTCTCAGCCGATAGTCATCACTGGAGCGGATGAACCGAATCGATGCAGAGAGAATAACATCGAGAGAGGATTGTGCATCCGTCATACTGGAGAAGGGGGCTGGAATTTTGGCGTCCAGGCCGGCCACGTCCGGAAAGGACGAGACCGTGCATCCGAAGAAGAAAGGGAAGATGCTTAAGCGACAGAAAATGGCGAGGAGATAATCGCGAGCCCACGCCGACGACGCGCCCGCCCTGTTGAGGATCAAGATACCACTCCGGCAGTGGTCGATGGCTGACTGCTTATTCCCTTGCAAAAACTCAACGCAGACGAAGAGCGCGCACACGAACAACACCACCGTCTCGTCTCGAGCCGAGAGCAACTCCTTGATTGCGGCGTTGTAGTGACGCACGGCAAAGTGATTTGGTGGTGCAAGAAATGGCGATGTGGCCACGTCGTGGAACTGCTCATAGAGCGAGCTGAGGGCTACTACCGCATGCCTGACCGCGGGCTCGCGGTCGCTCAGCTGCGTCACCACATTTGTCCAGAAGTAGGGGTCGAATTGACCCGAGAGCGCCGGACCAGCCACCTGCCGGAAGAAGGCAAACGCCCTGCCTTCGCCGTCATGGCGGCCGTTCGTATTCAGACGGCGTGATTCATGTACTAACAGATCAACTCGAGGCGCGGGGGGGTAGCCATCACATCTCCGACCCGTACTGGTGCACCTCGTGCAATATGGCTCAGCTTCGTCACATTTCACCTTTCGAATCCTGGGGGCGCGTTATTACTTGTCAAGTCCAGCGCAGAAGAATGTCGAGTAATGGGGGCTCGGACGTACTTGCATGTGTAACAACCCGTCCTGACCTTGGGCATCCCTTTTCTGGCCATCTCATCAAACAAAAGTCGGGTCACAGAAATCAGAGTCCGATGTGCCCAATCAGATCAGTTCGCTCCAAATCGCTATCACGCTGTCTGGCGGCAGCACAAATGGACGATGCAATGTCGATTTAAACAAAACACCCCCTTTTCCACTGGCCCCCAAAGCCATGGCCCCCGTACTGGCACCGCCTTGTGGGGCAGAGTCCGAGCGAGCCAATAGATCACGTCAACATGTCGTCGCGACTGAAACGTGATTGGTTACGGCTTTGTGTCTGCTTGTAGGCATATGAATCATGACTTGATTGCTTACGCAGCACCGCCGAATGGGCTTTCAACTGGCGAATCCTTCATACCTTCTAACCGGCACAATGATCGCATCGGAACTCAAGCAATCAGCGTGCACTCCCTCTTTGGCAGCGCTACATCCCGAATTGTATTCCCGTTGTCCATTCACAACGGCGCCAGACTTTTCGGGTGAGAATGAGACTATGAGCTCAGACAAATCATATGTCGACCCAGGACCGGGACTAGCAAAACATGGTACAAAGCCTCGATGCCGGGACCACGTATGCCACTGCCGCCACTCGACATGGACGTGAGAAGTCCGGATGGTCATCTTCCACAAGAGGTCTCTAAGACCTGCCATTTCTATGGAATTACGATCGGATCGTCTTGGCGATGAAGAACGAGAAATAATCATATTTGGACTCACGATATTGATCCACGCAACTGCTAGAACGATACAGCGACGACGATCCAAAAATATTTGATGCTGGTTGCCTCCAAGGTCAAAGTGCCAAAAGTAGACCCCCAGCACTGTGGACACTTTGTGAAGCCTTTCTATTTCCACGACGCGCTGGTAGCAAGATCTTGGAGGCCGAAATGTGGTGGGGGGCCTAAAGCAGGCATTTTTCGGTTTGCAAATCGTCTTCGACTAGGGATATAGCGTCAGGCTGCCTCTCCTGCCTCCAATGAATGGCCACAGCGTCCCGGGCTGAAAATAAGTATTGCCTGATGATCAAGTTGTCGACCTGGCGTCTCGAGTCTACATGAAAGGCGGTGGCAGCGCTCCCAACATGTCGCCATGAGACTGAAGTGTGACTCCGGAGCACCCCATTTCACACCCCATTGCGCCACACACCCCATTCTGATCAATTTTAGCACATCTTGCTCCCGTACAATTTTCTTTGTGCTTGGATGCCCCGCTGTTGAAGGAGTAGATGGAGATGTGACGCTGTAGATTTGGCCTTAAGAGCTCTTTGTAAGAAAAATCGTGGTGTTGATGACCCTCTGACCCCTCCACCTGCGCCGCCGCCTATTCAGTGCCCGAACCTCTTGCTTGTCTGTGAGTCTTAGATCAAGGTCATATCGATCGCCTCTTGCTGTCTCAACGCTCACTGATGCCGTCGCTTCCAACGGCCTAGCTCCGGTGGTGCGGTGGACCGTGGAGTAGGTGATGCGCAGGAGGGCGACTTTGTGGCTTGTCTCACCGGCTGTGAGGAATCTAGTGCAGGTTCGTCCGGGTGGATGTCGTAAAGAGTTTGGGTGTATATCTGCTCCTTCTTCTCTATCCAGATCGACTATATCGAGCGGTCCTGATCACCTGGCACATGGACAAGATTCGGGAACTGTTAATTTGCGGGTCACGTTAGTCTGTGCACCACCTTTCATTATTCTGTGCTCTGAGGTCACATAATTGCAGTGTTTCCATTTCACTGAACAGTCGGTGAAATTATACCAGGTGTCGCAAGGAGCGAATAGGCAAAGCGACCGATTAGAAGCTCTATAGTAGCTGTCTACTGAGGTCTCTACCAAAAGTGCTCGTTCACCGCCTTGCAAGTGCTAGACGGCCCAAAAATAGGGGTTAGGTAGCCTAAGAGACCCCGAAAATTGGGACTTGGCGGCCTAGAGCCTCCCCAGGCTGGCATTAATATCAACAGTTGTGTGAGCGCCAAGACCCGGGGGGGGGAGGGAAATTAGCATTACCCAGTCTTGGAGGGGGGCAAACTAAGCCCAAGCTGATCACGTGCCTTTCTTGAAGCTCCCTTTGACAAGCATGCACACTGACTAACAGAACCACCAGGGTAACTTGGCCCGCAACGCCCTCCCCGTATCGACATGAATTGGAATGGACTCTGTGCTGCATGCTCCGACGGATAGCACAAATCACGCTGGCGGTGTGCCAGACCACCAATTCTGGACCAAGTCCCAAGCCTTCCACGCTGCTTCCACAACCATCACGGCTGGGACCGCCTCAGGCGCCATGAAGGCAATTGCGACAGCTTTAGCTATTTGAATCCATGTCCAGGTGGTTTCAGTGAATTGGAAATCTCGAGATTTGTATTGGCGGCCTTCTGTCGTCGTTTCACCCTGCACAATCTCGTCTTCAAGGTCCAGCTCATCTACCCCGAGAACAATTGCCCGGTTCTGGCTGAGACATATCTTCGTCTTGAGAGTGTCTCCTTGAAGCGCCTTTGCAGCTTCTGTCTCCGCCACTGGCGTTTGATTCTCAATGTCGCGTACAATCTGGAGTTTGATTTTAGGGCGTTGGTCGTATCGATCAAGAATGAGCCTCTTTATTTCCGCGCTTCGCTCGGGCATCTTCTTGCGACGTGACAGCGGTGTCTTCCAATCTTGATCACTCTTTCCGCCGCCGGGGATCCCATGATTGTATAAATATGCTCTAGGACTGGTGCCAGATCACCCGCCATGAGTTCTCCCAACCTCTCGCGAGCCTCGTCGATCTCGTCTGGATGCATCTTATCCCACTTCGTCGTGACAACTGTGATATTCTCGTAAAATTGCGGGCCGCAGAAGCATTGCAGCCATCGAATGGTTTTGAGGTCACCGGCCTCTATTCGGTCTTTGGTACTGCTGTACAGAAACAACACTCCTGCAACTGTCACGAAGGAACCGAAAACAAAGAGGCAGTTAACGATATTTCATGTCGTCCATGTCTGCCGCTCCGAAGCCAGCTGTGTCGACAAAGATGTATTTGTTCCCGTCAATAATGGTCGGTTATACTGCGTATTCTCGTGTCCCTGCAATACCGGGACTTAGCTGGATATTTGGAAAGGGGAGGAAGGTTAACAAACCGGATTTCAAGCCACGGCCAACGTCCAATTTCTCACCAATCAATCCCTCCAGAAGAGATGTTTTCCCTGATCCAGTCTCTCCCGTAATGAAAACCAGTTTGGCTCCTCCAAGGCTAGATGACGGTTAGAGAGAAGGCGGTGCGTGTCGGTGAAAACAAGGTCTCACTGTTTCTTAAAATAGTCCAGAACTTGGTTTGTCCCAGCCCCTTTCGTTGCCTTGAGAACCCTATTTAGGTGTTTGAAACCCCAGTTCCAGGGTGTGGACTCTGTTGCTGAATTCTGATTGCCTATTCTTGATTATTCTCTGTTGAAATGGTCCGCAGGAGTCATCTCTGAGCCTGCAATCCGTACTTCAGTGCCATTTGGAGCAACGTCTGGCGCTGCTCCAGCGTGTATGTCCACAGACCCATTAGTTGACGAACGCTGTGCGCTCTCGAGATCAAGACCAATGAGGTCCTCCCAGCTGTTGTCGTGAGAGTCCATTTGGACTCCTGATCAATGAGGGCTGTTTAGGAAATATGACTAGCAGATGGTTATTTGTTTCGTCTTTCTAAAGCCTGAGAAATAGTGCTTGCACAAGTAGTCGTAGAAAGAGATGGAGAACCAAGCGAGAGACGACAACGATTCTTGGGATCATTCATCTATGAGAGATAAATAACTCATCGCCCTTGAAGCCTGATTGACACTGGCCTCGTGTCTGGCTATTGGTCGGCGGCTGGTTACACGACGTGGGCGCCTAATCCGAAAGTGCTGGTTTGCCTGGCTACAGAGCGTTGTCATTCTCGGTGATCAAGCCAAAGTCTCAGGCAGAAACACCAAAATCCCACCAGCCTCTCAGGGTTTCCCCAGATATAACCCCAATCAACACATCCCAGCTGCCTCCCCGAATCTCAAACTGAGGCGGGTCTCTGGGTCGGCCCGCCGATCATGGCTTTACCCGTCTCAGCGCACTTGCCGCCAGTCAGCAGACAGGGGAACGGCCAAGGCCACAATAACAGGCCCAGGAGACGACCTGAATCAGATGGGCTCCTTGGGCCTCTAGCCATCCATTTTTATTTAGAAAACAGCCGCTGACGCCATGAAATTACCAGTCGCCTACCAATCCTCTCTTACATGCAGGCGCCGCGTTGTAAGAACTGATCCCTTTGCCCAAGCCCATCCCTTCGGCCCTTCAGAAGAGCGAACATTCCTCAGGCTTCATTCGCCACCAGATTATGAGCGCAGGTCTCCTCACCGCGCCCTTGGTCCTGCAAGAGCACTGCCTCGCCCCAGGACGGGGGCGTTCGATTGCGGCGCTGCAGGGCCCGATGGCCGACTCTAGACATTGAGACGGCCGACCGGTATAGGCGCGGCACTTTCTACTGTTGAAAGTGTAGTAAACAGTGGGCTCGAGTGAATGGCGGTGGCTATGGTGGTGGCTATGGTGGTGGCTATGGTGTTGCTTGATGGGAGTTGTCGCTGTGTATAAAAATGGACCTCCTCTTGCCATTTGGAAATGTCCATCAACACTGGCCACCGAGTCTGGAGTCGAAAAAAAATCATTTACTTTCAAATCCGGGTTATAGCTCAGTTTCTCGGTATCTTTTAGGGTTCTTCTGCTTTGTCCCCCTTCACTGAGATGCGAATTCCTAGCAAGATCATGAACACTGGGGTAGAGGATCCCGAGCCTGTTGCTGGTATGGGCCAGCAAACTGAACAACACAAGCCTGCAAGAGAAGTCCCGGATAGTCATGATCCCAAAGGCAACTATGACGCGGTTGTCGATATTGACGATGATGAGGAGTCTCAACGACCTGGCGAATGGACATGGGGCCTGCACTCCCTGAAGAAAGTACTTGCCGCAGCCAAAGGCGCGGCGACTTCTCAGGTTGTGGATTTTCTCAAGAAACAGTACGTGGTCGACCCAGCTCGCAAAACGATCCAAAGCTGATGCTAAGAAGTCTGCATGGAACCAAACTCATTTTCGTTTTCGGAAAGACCGGGGCAGGGAAGACGACCATTCTGAAGGAGTTGACGAGCATGGACCTGAAAGTGGGAGATAGGCTAGGCTCCGGTATAGTAGCCCTATCTGTACATGATTAACATTTCACAGCTAACCTCTGGCTTCTCAAGGCACACATCATTATGAGATCTGCCCTGCTGTTATTTGTGGAGGACAATACCTCCTTGTTGACACCGCAGGATTTGGTGCGGCCGATATGGACAACATCGACAACATGGAAGACATCATGGGCTGTCTTCTTGCCCTTGGGCCCTTTGTTACCGTTGCCGGTGCACTTTTCATCTACGACTGCAAGGAAGACCGCTTGACCAAGGACGAAGCTAAGACCATCCGTTGGCTTCAATGTTTCTGCGGGCCAGAGTTTTACCAGAACATCACAATTATCACCACCAAATGGGACGCTCTTACTCCGAAAGAGCGCCGCAAGGCAAGAGACAGACTGAAAGACCTCAAGGCAGACGACAGTATCGCGCAGATCTTGGATCCTCAGGGATGCTATTCAGGAGGGCATTTCTACAACCACGGTATTCGCGATGAGGAAGCGGGAGATTGGAGCCACGCTCTCGACCACGAAGATGAAGGGCCAGAGCGAGCAGCGCAGATTAAAACCATTGTCCACGAACGATATGGGCATCCTGCAACAGCCAAACTTCAAATTCGAATGGAGCTTGACCGAGGTAGACACTTACAGGACACCGAGGCAGCGAAGGCGCTGAAGGCCGACCCCGCCGACATCAAGGTTCGTCTCAAGGGGAACCTCGCCGTTGTACTCGGCAAGGACGAGCCTGACCCCTGGCCTGGGACGCCGCTGGTTTTTACTGCGGACAACGAGCCTCGTGGTCAGCCTGGAATCCCAGACGGGCTCCCCGGATCATTCTGGTGGTGGTTGAACATCGCAAAAGAAGCTGCTGTGTTCTTCTGGAAGTTTCACAAGGAGATCATGACCGAGACCAATACCAAGGCCAACGCTGGTAGGGGGTTGTGGGGGATGTTGAAGGATTGGTGGTCCGGAGCGCCTCCAGAAGCATAAATCTCGGCAGTGCTCGACTGTCTTCAGGAAGTTCTTGACTTAACCAATGACATACCATGTCTAGATGCGACTGAAGCAGATCAGCAAGAAGGTTGATTGCGTGTTATGCAGCTCTCGTGATGAGACGTTTGAGTGAGCTAGATTTAGCTTGAGCTTCGATTTCTGTCGATTTCTGTCGATTTCTGAAGATGGGCAACGACCAGAAGGGTTAGAGAAGTTTAGCATAGAGCCTTGTACCTAACTAGCCAGAGTATTAGCTTAGAAAACAGAAGGCTATCTGATTATTCATTGTTTGCCTCCCGCTAACCGTCAGGCACCATCCAGAAGAAGGAAAATGTACGGAAATTTACATTATGTATTTGCTGCCCTCCCTAGACCATCTACAGAATAGAGATCAAAAATGTATATTATTCTTTCAGGAGTAGTTTGGCTTTAAGGCGAGAATATATGTCCTGAACCTAGGACCTTCTCTGTCCATGATCTGAGTACAGGAGGGTCAAGCTGTTCACCCGTCCGCACCATATGCGGATGTTCTGGGCCCAGCGCCTTCTCCTGTCCTTGTAGCGTACGCCGGGACACCTTCAACTGAAGCCGACCTCTACGGTTGTCGATCACTGATCACCGCATTCTCATCCTAGGCGTGGATCATTCTAGGCGAAGCTCTTCGGCGCAAACAACTCGCCTGTGTCCTGGAGCGGAGTCTCGGTCTGCGTGAAGTGTATTAACGGAATCTGCCTGATGTTTATGCTTTAGATGGACGACTTGACGTTTTTGCAAGCAGCACCTACCAAAAGAGGATCTAAAGGAAACAGTCTAGTCCATGTCAGCATTAGAGCAGAACCCAATCGACTCCTATCTCGCTTGAAGCAATTTCAAGTCTGTCCATGAGATTTGGTCGCCATAGAGGAGGCCCAAATTGTTGACCGTATCCGGCCAAGTTCCCGGCCATGTGGAATGTTAATGGATGCTCTGGGCCCGGCGCCTTCTCGTGCCCTGGTCGCGGTAGAGGAGGCCCAAGTTGCCGGCCATGCGGAATGTTGATGGATGCTCTGGGCCCAGCGCCTTCTCGAACCCATTGCTGTGCGCGCTGGTACATCGCCTCCGCCTGCTCCAGCTTGACTTGGGCCGAGTAGAGGTTGTCCCAGTCGTCGAGAGTCCCAAGTGTGTCAGGATGCCCCGGGCGCAGGGCCTTATCCTGTCCTTGCAGCGCGCCCCGGTACATCGCCTCCGCCTGGTCCAGCTTGCCCTGGTCGCGGTAGAGGTTGCCCGAGTTCTTGATCGTCCGGAGGGTTGAAGGGTGCTCTGGCCCCAGCGCCTTCTCGTACCCTTGCAGGGCGCGTCGATACATCTCCTCCGCCTCGTCCAGCTTGCCCTGGCTCCTGTAAAGGAGGCCCAAGTTGTTGACCGTGACGAGGGTTGATGTATGCTCTGGACCCAGCGCCTTCTCGTACCCTTGCAGGGCGCGCCGGTACATCTCCTCCGCCTGGTCCAGCTTTCCCTGGTTGGAGTAGAGGATGCCCAAGTTGTTGACCGTCCGGAGGGTTGAAGGGTGCTCTGACCCCAGCGCCTTCTCGTACCCTTGCAGGGCCCGTCGATACATCTCCTCCGCCTCGTCCAGCTTTCCCTGGTCGCTGTAGAGGAGGCCCAAGTTGTTGACCGTGTCAAGGGTTGATGGATGCTCTGGACCCAGCGCCTTCTCGTTTCCTTGCAGGGCGCGTCGATACATCTCCTCCGCCTGGTCCAGCTTGCCCTGGCTCCTGTAGAGGAGGCCCAAGTTGTTGACCGTCATGAGAGTTGATGTATGCTCTGGCCCCAGCGCCTTCTCGCGTCCTTGCAGGGCGCGCCGGTACATCGCCTCCGCCTCGGCTAGCTTTCCCTGGTCGCTGTAGAGGAGGCCCAAGTTGTTGACCGTGTCGAGGGTTGATGGATGCTCTGGACCCAGCGCCTTCTCGTACCCTTGTAGGGCGCGCCGGTACATCTCCTCTGCCTCGTCCAGCTTTTCCTGGTCGCTGTAGAGGATGCCCAAGTTGTTGACCGTCATGAGAGTTGATGGATGCTCTGGACCCAGCACCTTCTCGTTTCCTTGCAGGGCGCGTCGATACATCTCCTCCGCCTGGTCCAGCTTTCCCTGGTCGCTGTAGAGGAGGCCCAAGTTGTTGACCGTCATGAGGGTTGATGGATGCTCTGGCCCTAGCGCCTTCTCGTTTCCTTGCAGGGCGTGCCGGTACATCTTCCCCGCCGCATCATACTGAATTTGCTCTTTGAGCATTTGTGCAATATCGAGGGCCTCATTAGTCCTCTGATCAAATGCATTATCCAAGTTTCCAGCCTCTTGAAAGCGATCATGGACAAGTCGTGTGGCATGAGCTGCCAGGCGCTGAAACTTCAGCCCTGAAAGGGAGTCCCAGTCTTCATCTGCAATATAAACCGCCACACAGTCGAATGCAAACCAATACATATCAACGTCAACTTCTCGGTTCAGGCCGTGTAAAGTCCAATCGTGAATGCAGGTATGCATGCTATATGAATTAGTCCCGTTATGATTTTCCACAAGGCAGTACTCCACGAGCTTGCCCATCGTGCTTGCAAACGCCACGTCATCGGTGGCCAACGCAGCAAGCCATTCAGCCGATGCACTGCTCACTCCAGCACGTAATAATTCGTACCAGATATTTTGATTGTCAAAGTAGGCAAGAAGGGTCAGGAGTTGCGCGGCTTCAGGGTCTTTTTGCCCTAGGCGCCTGAACGATAGATTCCAGGTTGTGTAGAGTGTGCGAGTCTCATACTCTGGAAGGTTTGTATGCCGTGTTGGTGTAATGTCCCAGCGCTTCTCGTACGCATCGAGATATTGCTTAAAGCTCAGAGTATTCTTCTTCAGAAAAGCGCCAGCGGTGGCCAACGCCAGGGGAAGTCCATGAAGGCGCTTGGCCAGGCCACGAGCACCAGCGTCTTGGAAGGCAATGTCAGTACTGTGTGCTTACTCATCAAGTCGATAACTGACCAGACTTCACGTTCTGTCGCTCCGACCACGTCTCTAAAATTTGCAGGCTATCCTCAAGTCGGTCAAGATGCTGTACTTTGATCGGGGCCCCTCTAACCATATCTGGTAGCCGTGTCGTGATAATGATCGAGCCATGCGAGGCGTGCGGATAGTAGTTAGTGATTTGATACTGATCAGGGTCATCATAATTATCGAAGATCAGTAGCCATCGAGTGTTATCCGCCTCTGACAGCCATCGAGACATGTGAACTATGAGCTGGTCGCCGTTGCAATGCTTCAGCACATCCGGTGTCAGAATGTGTTGTGCGAGCTGGTGTAGACTAGCTTGTAGGGTCTTCGACGAGGCCGCATTGAGCCAGAAGATCGACGCATAAGAGTGGCGATGGCGCAGAGAATAAGCAATAGCCAGCTGAGTCTTACCAATACCGCCCATTCCTCCCAAAACAAGTCGTCGTTGTTCCACGGAGAGGTCATTCGGTTTTAGAACAGCCTCCATCTCCGCAAATTCCGGCTCTCGACCGATGAACAGGCGCGAGTCAACTGTAGGAGCATGGCTGAGGTGGAGGCCGAGGCGGAACCCTTTCCAGAATTCCAAGTCAGCTCTTTTGCTGCCTCCAAGCCGAAGATGAATTCAAAAAACTCACGCGACTGAGCGACCTCAATGTTGATCTCTTTTTGAGTCACCACGCTGAGCAGTTCTTTTGCATAAGCAGCCGCGGTAGCAGCCGCATACCCTTGCCACAGTTCGTTTTTGTGGGTGTCAGAGTAGTCGCAGATCCCACGAATCACCACGCAGCGAAAGTTGTCCATTAAGCCTGCCGCTTCAGTTTCAAAACATAGCACACCTTCCGTCTGTGCCAAACGATCTCGAACATGAGCGTCGCTCATCAATCGGTCCGCCGAAGCGATGAGTCCATAATGTACTACCGGATCGTCTTGGTCGGGATCACGCGCTGGCCTGTGGACGACTCGATCATCTCCAGTGCCGCAGATTTCCATGCAGGGCTGTTTCTCATCAGCATGGACGAAGGACGGCTTGTAGCGCACGTCCGAACGGGGGTCAGGGTGTTGGTATCTCTTCAGGCGAGCATTGTTGCTGACCATCTGATTCACTGTTTCAGCGATTCGATGTCCCCGTCGTTCATGCAGAGTGCTCAGCTTTTGCAGAGCGGTTAGTAAGAAAGATGGCGGTGGACTGAGTGACCCTGTTCTGTCAAACTTCTTGTCTTGGATCGTCTGTCCGAACTCATAATGAATGACGCCTCCGGTCCTGCCAGTTGGCGAGGTCACCACCACGTCACCGAGCCGGATATCATGTTTTGCGCTCGGTGCTCCTCCGCCAATGCCCACCATCAGGCCGAACTGAATGGCTGGAAAGCTGCGCAGCAAGTCCTTAGCCACGGTCGCCGCCGAAGCCAGTCCATACTTGCCCTGAGGAAGGCAGGCCACCACGACTTTGTGTTCTCCGATCCGGCCGCAAGTGTAGGCATTGTCATCGTAGTGTTGTGAAGGGAGTGGCGGTGTGGGGAATTCTTCATCGAGGAGTTCGCAAGCGGCGACGTACTCGGTGCAGACTGCGCAGATCCACCCGACACGGTAGGACGAAGCCATCAAAATATGGCATGGAGAGTTTTAGACTCTCAAAGGAGCCTACCGCAGGCATATTCATGAAACCTTGTGCAGCTGGAGGCATTAACAAGGCTGACGCTGATATGTTAGGTGACTCGGCCGACTTTCCATCTCGCAGGTTCCGGCGGACGAAACCGCGCCTTCTTGGGTGGTTGCGGTTGCCTGATAGGCGAGAACTGCACCCTGTCAGATATTGCTTAAATTGGAATGGTTTAGAGAGTCTTGAACCGTCTATATAGGGGAGTAAACAGAGAACAGAGGGAACGAATTCTTTCCGAGAAATTTGCCAGGAACTCTTACCGAGCACATGGATGAAGGCGCCACCGCCAGCTTGTGATGAACAAAGGAAGATGATTGATTTTATCCAAGAACGGCGGGTGTTGTAAGAGTGGTGGAGGCCGGGCGTGACTCACTGCTGTGTTCCCAACATCTTTGGAGTGTGCCGAGGGTTCATGTTTGGCCTCTCGCGCCGCTGAAGATTCTTTCCTCTCCTCAGGTGTCGTCTTATTCTAGACAAATCTGGGTGAGTGCCAGTCCGTTTACTACGGGATTGTACCGACCTGCTATGTGTGACGGTGCTAAAGCCGTGGGCGCTAACAGAATTGGTAGTGGCAAGTCTGGGTGCACCAAGAGCTAAAATCTTTCACTGGTTCACCCGCCGGTGACCCTACACTGCCCGCACCTTGGGGTCGATCATTGCTTTGCGCAACACGTCTCTCATTCCCTCATAAAGCCCTTCAACCTCAACTCTCCACTTCTTGTCGTTGGGGAATACGACCTTGCGCAGTTCCTCGAGCCAGGGAATTAATGGTTGAAAGTACGGGGTAGCGTATGTGAGCATCGTCTTCAAGAAAGTGGCTTCCTCAACAATAGTGCCAGACTTCATTTTGGCGAGGTCTTCGGTGGTCATAGAGTTCCATTGTTCGAATCCCGACTCATATATTGGAGGCTCATTCGGCCCATTGTAATGAATGCAGATCCAGAACAGGACGCAAAAGAACGACTCCAGGTCGTGCATGAAAGAGTGCTTCTCGCCAAAGAGCCTCCAATGGCCATGTATACTTTGGTTCCGGTTGGAGCAAATGCGGGCGCTTGACGACAATGACGTGCTGGCCATGCTGGTCCGAGCCTTTTGGATCTTTAGTTGAGTCATGCTGCGAACCAAGTCATCGTCTTTCTTCTTCTTCTCTTAACCACGGGACGCCAATATAGAGTGATGTGCCCAGCTCGTTCTTTAGTTGCTGATCGAAGTACATCCAGGGTCCCGATGAATTGACTATTCCGGTGGTGTTGTGCACAGTCGGAGTTTTTTTCGACAGTGGGATGTTTTCTGGTATGGGCTTGCTTGGTGTCGTAAACCCTCTCCGCAGTCTTGACTTTCTCGGTGTCGTTAATGCTGTCCACTCTGCGGATGATTCCGATGTTACCGGCGGTGTCAACTTTTCCAGCGGTGTGGGCGGTGGCGCTGACTTTGTGATGAGCTCGTAGACTGCCACCCAGATCTCTGCATCAGGCGCCTTTTCGACGACTTTGGTCAGGAGGGGAACAGCCGCCTGAAGGTCCTGTTGGTTCGATCGAAGCCTTGCGAGGAGCATGGCAAGCTCGCCCACAAGCGCACTGCGGCCATCCGGGGACCGAAGTAAACGAGATGCCGGAAGTGTGAGGAGGAAAACAATCAGATCAGAGATCAAGTCATTGCCGCCTGAAACTGTCAGTGAGGTCTTAGCGGCCGGGTCAGCGTGACTTGATGTTCTCACCACTCTTCACCACCTGCTGCACTGCGTCTGCAGATACAACTATGCTCAACTGAGCTGAATGCCTCGTGAAAGGAATGCAAGTGATTCCCGATCGGATTCTGTGCGACAATCTGTGATTGAGAGGGGTCCATCCTAAGCCCCAGACAGACGCTCGATACCTAAAGAGCAAAGCAGGACAGTGTGCAGGACTTGTCTCTGGCAGGCAAGCTGATGTGTTTACCTTTTTCTCCTTTGGCTCTAGCTTTGTTGCCGATCACGTGACTCATAGCGATCTGGAACTGTCATCACTGCATGGACAGCATTCCGCGACGCCGCTCTCAAAGGAATATGAAATTGAAGGCCTCTGTGAACCAAGCAAGATGAGTTGGTTATCAATGATGGAGCAGTTGATGTGAGATGAATGGGTTGGTACTGTCCAGATGCTGGTGTTGTGGGTGTGCAGGAGACCAAGAGCTCACACGGTGAAGACACTGCCTGTGTTCCCAACATATTTGCCCCCGAAGGAGCCACCAGCTTGGGAGGTCAAGGCCACTGTGGCATTTGGGGACCGGAGTCAAATTTGGATCCATCGCTATTCAGCTGGCTTTGACTAGATGGGTCAGCGCTCTTCTCAGGCCAGCCGAGATGAATGAACAAGACGAGAAATCGATGTCTGAGGTCACTGGTCTGAGGACCGGAGTCGTCAGAACCAACTTGATACAAAACCTGAAAGAGCTGAAGCAACCTTCTTTGCCCGAGGATTCGATATATGAGCCGGCAAAAGAGGTCGTAGAAAAGGTGCTACGGCAAGAGGGATTTGAGGATATGGGTATGCCAGCAGAACAGTGGGCAAAGCTTGTTGTACAGGATTTGTTGAAGAACTCGCCGTTGGCTATTTGGAGGGGGGAGTCGGCGTGGTTGACGCGGACAGCGACGATTTTGCCCTTTGGAATGTTTGATGGCATGGTTAAGAAGTTAACTAGGCTGGACGTTGTTGAACAGATCTCGCGGAAATGAGAATATTAGACCTTTGTTCAGACTCGCTGTGCCGATGGTAGAATCTCAGATCGCTCGAGGGGGTGCAAAGTAGTCTGTGGAGCTGGTATCTCAGTATCTGCTTTTCAGTTTTCAAACTGAAGAAAGCTTTGCACAGAGCGTTTATAGAATTAATTATCGTTAAATGCTTAACTAATCTCCTAATTAAATCCAAAAAAGGAGATGCGACCAGTTGCGTGTCCTAATACGAGAACACCGCCTTGAAAGGCCGAGCTGACTGCTCGGTAGTCAGGAGGGAGCCAAATCACATTCTCCCCGTCTCGACTCACCCAACGCTCTCCCAGAAATATCTCACATACTGGTTCCGACTGTAGGGGAAATATGCGAGTACTTTGAATCCTTAGTAATCCTCGATCGGTTTCTAGGTATGGTCCCCGTTCGGAGAAAGACAGTTTTCGAATCGCCGTGTCAACGTTGAGCATCTGCTGCACGGCTCCGGTGGTCGCGTCCCGGAGCTTGACTGTGCGATCGCTGGAGCCAGAGGCTATCAGCCTGCCGTCCGGCGAGAAGGCGACCGACCAGACTGAACCCGAGTGGCCTTTGAGTGTCTGCTGCACGGCTCCGGTAGCCGCGGCCCAGAGCTTGACTGTGCCGTCGTGGGAGCCAGAGGCCACCAGCTTGCCGTCCGGCGAGAATGCGATCACGTAGACCGAGGGCAATCGAGGATCATCCCAGGTCGTCGTTTTCGTGTTGTGGTCGACAAAGTAAGCTCGGCCGTTTGGATTATATCGCGCCTCCCAGCCTGCTGGCAGGGCATTTTGGTGTGGAGAGCCTCTGCGAGGATCTTGCAGACTGAACGAGTTGGCCCCCGTGCGCTCCTCCGGCAATATGCGGTTGCCCTCGAGTGTCTGCCGCACGATTCCAGTGGCCGCGTCCCAGAGCTTGGCTGTGCCGTCGCTGGAGCCAGAGGCCACCAGACTGCCGTCCGGCGAGAAGGTGACCGCCTTGACCGAGCTCGAGTGGCCTTTGAGCGTCTGCTCCACGGCTCCAGTGGCCGCGTCCCAGAGCTTGACTGTGCAGTCGTCAGAGCCAGAGGCCACCAGACTGCCGTCCGGCGAGAAGGTGACCGCCCTGACCAAGTTCGAGTGGTCTTCGAGCGTCTGCCGTACGGCTCCGGTGGTCGTGTCCCAGAGCTTGACTGCGCCGTCGCTGGAGCCAGAGGCCACCAGACTGCCGTCCGGCGAGAAGGCGACCGCTCTGACCCAGCGTGAATGGCCCTCGAGTGTCTGCTGCACGGCTCCGGTAGCCGCGGCCCAGAGCTTGCTGGCCGGCGAGAAGGCGGCCGCCCTGACCGAGCTCGAGTGGCCTTTGAGCGTCTGCCCCACGGCTCCTGTGGTCGCGTCCCAGAGCCTGACTGTGTCGTCGTCGGAGCCAGAGGCCACCAGCCTGCCGTCCGGCGAGAAGGTGACCGCCCTGACCCAGTTCGAGTGGCCTTTGAGCGTCTGCCCCACGGCTCCAGTGGCCGCATCCCAGAGCTTGACTGTGCCGTCGTCGAAGCCAGAGGCCACTAGACTGCCGTCCGGTGAGAAGGTGACCGCCCTGGCCGGGCTCTGGCGGCCTTCGAGCGTCTGCCGCACGGCTCCTGTGGCCGCGTCCCAGAGCTTGACTATGCCGTTGTGGGAGCCAGAGGCCACCAGACTGCCGTCCGGCGAGAAGGCGACCGACAAGACCGAGCTCGAGTGGCCGCCTTTGAACGTCTGCCGTACAGCTCCTGTGGCCACGTCCCAGAGCCAGACTGTGCCGTCGTCGGCGGAGCCAGAGGCCATCAGCCTACCGTCCGGCGAGAATATGATCACGTAGAATCGAGGATCATCCCAGGTCGTCGTTTTCGTATTGTGGTCGACGAAGTAAGCTCGGCCTTGTGGAGAATGTCGCATCTCCCAGCCTGTCGGCAATTCTTCAACTCCGGAAGTCATGGCTGCTGTGGCCACCATTTGCAGGGCATCTTGGTGCGGAGAGCCCCTGCGAGAATCTTGCTGACTGAACGAGTTGGCCACCGTGCGATCCTCCGGGAACATGCGGTTACCCTCGAGCGTCTGCCGCACGGCTCCTGTGGCCGCGTCCCAGAGCTTGACTGTGCCGTCACGGGAGCCAGAGGCCACCAGACTGCCGTCCGGCGAGAAGGTGACCGCCCTGACCGAGCTCGAGTGGCCTTTGAGCGTCTGCCGCACGGCTCCTGTGTCCGCGTCCCAGAGCTTGACTGTGTCGTCGTCGGAGCCAGAGGCCACTAACCTGCCATCTGGCGAGAAGGCGATCGCGCTGACCCAGTCCGAGTGGCCCTCGAGCGTCTGCAGCAAAGGGCTCCAGTTAATTGGGACATCCGGCAGCTTGCTGATCCATCCGGGTATCTGATCTGAGAAGGAGTGTCGAACTATACTCATTTTTGGCGCAAAGATAAGAGCAGCGTAATATGCTTGGAGAGGAGCTTCTTCAATCATCGACCTGTTATACATCGTAAACCGCTTGGCGTCGTGGATAAATGCCTGTAGGTGAAGACCTTTATCGTCCTTCCAGAGGAGTCAGAATTTTGCACAGGGTAGCGTCACATCCCACTTACTGGATGCATGGAATCCAAAGAGATTAACGCAACAACAGCTTCAGAAGTCTTCTGCATAAGGCCAAGGGCCTCGAGCCAGTGGAGAAAGTGCTTCTGTAGAAACACATCCACTGGGCCATCATCTTCAAGGCGAATCCTGCTCTGCTGAGCATGTTGGACCCAGTATAGACACGCATACTGAAGCTCCGTGGGAAGGCACAGGGTCACTGTCTCCCGCTGAACCTCCCTGGCAAGTGTCCCGGGAGAGCGTAGTCTGCAGATATCTTTCATCAGCCTTTCAGACATCAGTCGCATACCGGCGTTGGCTAATGTCTGGTGAGCTTTCTTCTCGTCGACCGAAAATTGTGAATCACGGCATCTGTCTTTGTCGAGGAGAAAGTCTCGAAAGGAAGGGTGATGGAGACGTATCGGAAGAGATTGGTCTTCAGGGATATCCAGGATAGAATGCAAATCTTCCAGCGTCCCGTCCACCTCGTCTTGGGGTATCCAGAGTAATCTTGCTAGGGAGACGGAGGACAGTGGGGAATATAGAATTACAATGGCTCCAAGGATCGATTTTAGAGTCTTGCAGAACTCTTCTCTTTCTTGCTCTCCATAGCCTTGTCGGATTGAACTCTGAAGCACTGTGAGGTAGATCTTATCGAGTTGCTCTTCCGGCTTCGAAAGAGAAGTGCTCCCTTCAAGTAGAGAGGATAGTCGTCTCGCTATAAACTGCCCACCTTGACTGAGAAAGCGGCAGGCAGTGGCAGCCCAAATAAAGAGACCAGCCGCCTTCTGAACCAGGACTGTTATGCTCTGATGGCTCGGCCAATCGCCGGGTAGTCCTCGGTCCTGCCTGAGGGTCTTGAATTGGTGTTCAAAGAAAACGGTGATATCATGATCAATGATCTGGGGAGAGATGTTATGAAGAATAAAGTCCTGATGTTCAGAATGCGGAACTTGGGAAAAGCCATGTCGAATAGGAACTTCGGGTCTGCTTGTCATGAATACCCGTAATCGGACTTTGCTCAGTGATCGAACTTCAGTAAAGAGCCGTACAATGGTCTGCACGTTCTTTTGGTCCTCGCACTCGTCCAAGGCGTCAACAACAATGATCAAAAAGGGAGAGAAGCTGCTGTCAAGCTTTAAGAGCGGCACAAGAATGAGATGATGCCACTGATCCTGCAGCGCTTCGTGGGCGATGTTACTATGCTTTGCAGTAGCTTCACAGATGTAGCGCTTGAGATCCGGTGACTTATCTGCCAGTTGTAGTGCAATGGTCGTAAAGAACTTGCGAGCATTGCTGGCATCTCCGTCACCTCTGGAGAAGAAGAAGCTCGCTCCGAGGCGTTCTTTGCAATAGTATTCGCGAGCGATCGTACGGGCGATGGTGGACTTTCCTGTCCCGGCTAGGCCATTCAGCCAGAAGATGTTCCTGTCATCTTGTCTGCCAGCCCATGTCTTGATCTCGTCTAGTATGTCAACACGGGTATTCGGGAGGCATAAATCATCATGCTGTCTCGGGAGAGAGTTGAAGGCCGCGTTGTTGGCTCTGGGGAGATACCGCTCCAGCTCAGCGATGTCTTGGGATATAGTGCTAGACAGTGTTAGCTCCACCGATGTACGCACTGGACCGACATCTTACATGTGGTTGACAGTTCCATGGTAGACGGGAGCCTGGAAGGTTTGGCTACCTGCTTGATCGTGAACTGTGCCAGAGTTTGTGAAGGTGGTCATGGTCCAGGGTAGCCAGTATGCCTTCTTTCGCAGTGATCGCCGACCATACTCTGCCGAAGTCAAGGGAGGAAGTTGGTTGGTGCTTCATGATGACAGCAACTGCTCAAGTCCAACCGCAGCCTCACTGCCATGATCTGCCAAACGGCGCAGCGGTTATGTCACGTGGTGTGTTCTGGGTTGTCGTGATGAACGGGCCGGCCTGTTCTGGAGAGTCCGTCTCTGTCGCACCAATGCTTGAGACTGAGAGAATGAGAGTATTTGACCGTGGAGATAGGTTTGTACAAGGGAGAGAAGAGAAGGAGGGGAGTGGGAAGGTGCAAGGAGGTCATTCTGTGAAAGTCAGTACATAGGCTCACCGGCGGTGACGGATATAAGCTCTTGGCATTGCCGAGTGACAATATTTGCCCACCAAGACTGCTACCTGGAATTCCTCTCGGGTCCAAAAATTTCCATTCTGCACCCAAATATCACTCGAGCTCGCGACGATGAGTTCAAGACGCGGGTGAGTCTGGAATGCACGGAGCTGGGGCCTCCGAAAGCGGCTTCTGGTGGCCCACTGGGAGCGCAGGTGAGCCTCACCTTGCCCACCCGACCGTATGCCATCTCCCACGCCGTTACCCTCCCCACGTGCTGCCCCGTTGACTCGGACGTCACTTGGTTCCCACCGTCTACCGTCATTTATTAACGGCGTCGGGCAAGGAAATTGCCTCCAAATGCACCGACTTCCACGGCTAGAGAGACAATGGTTGAGGGGGAAAGATTCATATGATTGATCAGCAAGGAACAGGGCGCCAAAGAGATACACTGAAACCGCGACCCTCGTTACAACCGGGCCTTGTCCCCGTCCAGGGTGCTTCTATGGATGGAATACGAAGCTTTGGGTGAATCGGTGAGTGTTCGTTTAAAGTCGTGTACCCATGGAATAAACTGCCGCCCCGAATAACTACTCTCCGTAAAAGTCCGCTTTCATTGCATCCTGCGCAAGGCAATACATTTCAGCAAGAAAACCAGTCGATGCATACGATCAGTGAGACTAATTGAATTGGTTTTTGGATTGCGGTCATCAATTGAGCACCAGTGAAGTCAATACGAGAAAAGCCGATTTCATTATCATTATCGTTATTCTGGAGCCCGACAACGAGGCTCCGTAAGGGGTAGCCGTCAGGCCGACTCCATTCAGAAAACTGCGCACGATTGTCAGTGCATGGAGATCAACGAGCAGCAAAGGAACAGTCAAGGGCAGACACTAACCATACCAGCCTCCCTTGGTCTTGCTGATTTTCTCTTTCTCCTCCTTACTCAACCCGGGAACCCAATCGGGATCTGGGCCTGTATTTGCCAGACTAATCACACCAAGTCAAGTCAGCACGCAGGCATACCAAAGATATCTCACTCAGCGACGGGCATTGTCACACAAGAAACCTTTGGGGAAAAAGAGGGGATTTTCGAGGAAAAGACGTACCCAGTTCCCCCAGGAGTGGAATGGGATTTGTACCACCCATCCAAGCCCTGGTCCTTGGTGTACCGATTGGGGACCTTGTAGTCGACGCCTGGCGGCCACTTGTTGTTCTCGACACACCGGGCCACCCCGTTGGCGTCGACCACGATCTTGAAGGGCCCGCTGTCGGAGATGCGCTCGCGCCGCTGCTTCCCCGATGAGCCGACCACGGAGGAATTGTTGTCATTGCTGTTGTTGCGATGGCGGCCGAAGAGGCCGGTGCGCGAGGTGATGGTCTCGTCAGACCAAGTGGAGGCGGAGTCGGGTTCGATGGCGGGGTGGGGAAGGGAATCCATTGCTGTTGTCGATGAGGAGGAGGAAATCTTGTGTGATTTGGAAGCGATCACTTTGTCGCCGAGTCGTTGGAGAAGGCTGGGACGACGTTGCTGCTCAGGTGGTGCGGCCGGTTGGGTTTGGCACGTTCCCGACATGTTGGGCACTGAGCGCTTTCTCGAGGGGATTGCTGTGGTGGTTAGAGTCGAAGGTTTCAATCCGATGTGGAGATTAGAGTGAGGTCGTGAAGGTTAGTAGCGTCGACTCTAGGTTAAATACATTGACTAAAGACAGCCAATGAAACTGACCATACCAAACCAGAACCCAGAATAGAGATCAACCACTCGACAAGAAAAGAAACCGCGCATCAGAAGGACCAGACACTGCTTTGAACTGGAGGAACACGTGGTGCCCTAAAATAGATGGGGGGATGAATTTGCCTCAGACAAGCATCTCCAAGCATCTCCAAGCATCTCCAAGAATCAGACGATCGACAGCGATTAGGTTCCGTGCGGTTTAGCCAGCTGAGAGATCCAGTTGGATGAATGACCTCACAGATGACGAATGCGAGCCGATGCTCGCATGCGGACAGCTCTCTCCGCGATGCTCCTAATATAGGTCATCGTTTTTATCGGCTAAAGGCAATAACCCCTCAACACTAGGAGCAGAACGCGGCCTACTAGCCTCGGGGATCCATTCTGGAAGGTTATACTGATCACCGTGATGTGGGCGGTTCGATGGTCACCTGCCATGGCATGGAGCGATTGGTATGGGTTGCAGTGATTGTATTGGGGGTGGGTGATCTGAATCTGAATCTGGTGGCCTCAAGACGCTGAACCGGCCAGAGGAATAAACAGGGTCGAGGTCACGGAGGTGTGGGTGGATCTGAGATTGAGGGCACATCGTGGATGGTACTAGAGCATGGGAAGGATCCCTGCGCGACAGAACTCGGTCGAGGTGGTCGCAGACAGTTTGGGCTGTCCGGGCAGTCTATAGTCTTGACTCAACGTTAGCTGCGCCACCGATAGAAGGTGGCCATGAAAGAAAGGAACCGGTTAGAGAACTCATGTAAATTCTCAGTATTTATGAGGCAGGAGGCAAGAAAGGTACAAATTGAGATGGTCGATCACGCAGCGTGGCGACGCTCGCCTCGACGGAGGAAGAGACGTGGCGCGATGCAGGCGAATAGTCCCCTCATACTGGTGTAAGGATGGCATGTACTGAGCCTCAACCTTTTCGTCAACTGGAGACCCTTGATCAGCCTAACGCCATCGCAGTAGTCAAAGTCGGCATTCCGCCCTCCATCCGGTCCTTTCAGCCAACGAATGTGACCGTGTTTCCTCGTCACGTTGACGCTTGCGCCCTTACAAGCGCAAGTGATCAATGAGGGCAAAGTGGATCCGATAACACAAATGCCATGCCTGGATTCTCCCTCAGTGTGGGTGATCAAGTATCATGTTGCTCAGTAAGCTCATAAGCATGTTTGCCATTCTGCCACTTCCAACGTCTCCACACAGGCAACTGAAAAGCAAACGGTGGCGCCGAAGCTGGACGGGCGTGGTCCATCGATCGGTAGCCCCCAGCTTTGCGCAGCTGGAATATCCGCCCATACGCCCACCAGAGGCAGAACCCGATGACGGCTCCAACACTGAATCCCGCGATCGTCACCGACAGCCAGTGCTGGCCCATCCAGGCGATGTATTTCGCATCTTTCCCATGCCAAGAACTCCCGCCATAGTGCAGATCGAAGAAGGAGGCTTCGTTCAAATAGTACTCGTCGGGCGTCAGGACCCTGACTCTCCCATTCCAGTCCACGCCTTCCCTCAGATGGAGTTGCATGTAGGTCTTCCAAACGACGGATAAAAACAAAGGGCCGGTAGAGGACATGATGGTAATATATGGCAAAATCCACTGCCGGTTGTAGACTTGCAGCTGATCGATCACGTAGAGGAAGAAGGGATGCCGTGGCGTGGCGCCCATGCCGTCGTTGGATATTCCCGTCGGCTTGGTGAGATGGAGCCAGGCCGGGAACGAGAGGAGGGGATCCAGTCGGCGTCGGCACCCATTGTCGAGATCGATATAGACCCCCCCGTAGTGGGCCAGAACAAAATAACGGATGGCATCGGCCCGTTGGATATTGTGCGGGTACCCCTCAAACGTCTCGAGGAACCAAGGATACTCTTTCGCGATGAACGCATGGCTGTCTTGGTCAGACCAGAACTTGTACTCGTAATCTTGGTGGAGCGCGAGGCATGATTCTTGCGCCAGGCGCCAGTGCTCGGGGATGGAAGTGTTGATGTAGGTCTGGTGGATGATTTTCGGTATGAGCTGTGGCAGAGACGCGTTGCGGGTTGAGTTTATGGCCGGTATTTCGGAGAGATGGACGACATCTGTCGCCGCGTCTTCGAAGAGCAGGCTGAGGAGCGTTGACACGCTATGGAGGGCGAGTGTGAAGAAGAGGATGGTCGCCACGAGGAAGACCAGGTGGCTGCGACGCATGGTCTGGTGTTAGGACGGAGGTCGAGGAACGGTGGTTGAGGGTCCTCGCCGGCAGAACATGGTAGACGGCAACTTTGCTAATGCGCAGATCGTCCTCGTATCATCACCCCTCCGTCGTTGTCGGGGCCGAAGTCAGGAGCAGACAGGCATGTCTATCAGCGACAGTTCGGGCGGGGAGGCCAAAAGTGCAACGGTGCATTATTGTGGCAAATATTACTTTTGGGCAGTACAGGTCATGGCCAATTAAATGATGGCTGTGACATTTGAATTGGTGTGTCTGACGCGCGTCCCTCTAAGGCGGAAAAGGGATATATCACAGCGTACGGGGCGCACCAAAAATTGATCTACAGCAGCAGCAGTGTACCTGTGTCAATGGAATGGGTGCAACGCTTGGCATAATTAGGCTTTTAGCTTAACCACCGGCAGCACGGGAGTTGAAGATGGGCACATGGAAATGGACCAGTGGTATTATTCCATCTACCAGTATTATTCCACTGACCTACCACATTCCATTGACCATATTGCATTGACCATATTGCATTGACCACATTCCATTGACCTACCATTCTACCACATTCCATTCACCACATTCCATTCACCACATTCCACTCACCACATTCCATTCACCACATTCCATTCATCACATTCCATTGACCTACAATTCTACCACATTCATTCACCACATTCCATTGTTCTATCTACATATTCCATGACCATAGAGAACGTCAAATGCCGTGGCCAGACATCGTTACACGCGATCTAGCCGCTTCATCCAATCAACAATCAAAACACTCATCCCCAGTCCCTCAGCCCCATACCCAACAGCCGTCTGCGGGTTATTCATCTCCCATATCCCGCCTTTCTCCGCCATGGCGATCCACCGGTCCATCAACTGGTTCAGAGCCTCGGTCTGGCCGTGCTTGTGCAGTCCTTCCATGACGAACCAGTTTGTGAAGCCCCATGTCGGACCGCGCCAGAGCAGATCGGTGTTCTGGATGGCGTTGTACTCCGGCTCGGCCCGGCTGACGCTGGGGATCGGGTACTCGGTCCAGAACTCGGTCGCGTCGGTCAGGTATTCGACGATGGTGGAGACTTGGTCGGAGGTGATGCGGGAGAGCAGGAGGGGGAAGAGCATCTGGACGGTCCGGACGGCGTGGAAGCGTTGCTCGTTCTTCTTGTCCTTGTAGCCGGTGACGAAGTGGCCGGCTTCTTTGCTGAACAGCGTGCTCAGGATGCCGGCCTCGGAGTGGTTCTGGTTCGCATAGCATTCGTCCGCGAGGGACTCGTCGAATTTGCTGGCCAGGTCGCCGAGGATGCCCCAGCCGGACGCGTAGACGCAGTTCACGGCAATGTCTTGGACTTTGAACCAGTTGAAGGGGCCGAGGGCGGGCTCGGTGCGGGACAGGATGGCGGAGTGATCCCAGGAGTAGCGCCAGCGGTAACTGAGCGCGAGCTGGATGAGTTGCGGGTAAATCTCCGACCACATCGGACGAGCGCGGCTGGGGGGGCTGACGCCCAAGGCGGGGTCGTAGGCCGGTGTCAGGTCGAGGCCGGACTCCCAGGGGTGGAGGATGGTGACGACGCCGGTCGAGTCGAGGTCGCGGGTCGTCTTCCACCAGCGGAAGTACTTGACGAGGGGCGGGACGAGTTCGCGGAGGTAGGTGACGTTGCCCGTGGCCTCGTAGATGGACCGGAGGCTGTAGGGGAGAACGGGCATCTGGGTCAAGTCGTTGTATTCGTTGTTGCTGTAGAGCCGAGGTTTCAACGGGTCCGTCAGGCGCTTTTTGTGACGCCAGTTGATCTGCTGCGGGATGCGGCCATCGTCGAGCTGGAACTGGAGCATGGAGCGTAGATCGGCGACGGCCAGGTCGGGCGATCCCAAGGCGGTCCACGAGATTTGGTGGGCGCCAGAATCTGGATGGGTCAGAGTTGTCCAACGGGAGCCTCGGAAGAGCTCTTACCCCATAACCACTGCGAAGGACTGTACTTGTAGGAGCTCGGCTGATTGAAGGAATAGTTGTACCCATACGCCGTCCCCGTCAGGAGGTTCTTTCGCATGAATATTTCACATTGGGAGACAATGGCCGCCGGGCTGGACGTGTCTTGTTCCTCGTCCCCAAAGGATATGCCCCCATGGGGAAGGGTGTGGCGGAAAAAGGACCATAGCAGGCCCGCAAATGATAGTGTCGCCATGGAAAAGACGGAGAAGAAGAGAAAGACAAAATAGCGACCGGGACGGCGATCATGACGAGGGCCACGAGTCAGGAGCCACTTGATGCCCGTCAAGCGGTGGTTCTTTGGCGGTCCATCCCAGTCGTCGTCGAGATCGAGTTGCGGCATTGGTTCAATATCTGGACAGAAAACCTCAGGAGTCGCTGGACGATTCACAGTTCGGATGCCTTTGACATGAACATTCTACAAGATGGTATGACGTGCGTGCGGGCCGAATCAATTCACGTCATCCGCACACCGCTGGCATCCGGCCAGCCGCAGCCCTCCGCTCCGCTCCGCTCAATCCGATTTTTGCCATAGAGGCAGAACGCCGGCACGAGGGGCCGTGGGACCTTTGGCCCTCAGCCACACCGCCACCTTCCACCCCATCCACCACACGCATGCCGTGGATAGACTCACGGCCACGAAACACACCACGGTGGTCAAGAGCATGTGGTCTCCGGCCCATTTGAACGCTCGCGTGTCCCAGTGGTTCCAGGTCCCGCCTTGCTCCTTGGTGAAAAAGCTCCAGTCGTTGCCCGCATAATCGTCTTGCATGAGGATGCGCACTCGTTCCAGGTGAGGAATCATTCCCAGGTACTCGATCCAGACCAGCGAGACGAAATGCGGTCCCGCGCTGTTCATGATGGTCATGTACGGCAGGATCCAGTTGTAGTTGTACGACTTCAACCGGTTGATCAAAAGTTGAAAATACGGTCCATGTTCCCTGGTGCCCATCACGTGGTTGGTGAGTCCGGTGCGGATCTTGGTGGTCGGCATCCACACCGGATATGCCAGTAACGGGTCCAGATTGCGTTGGCATCCCTGCGTCTGGTCAGTTCACCGGGAAAGAGGGACGGTGCGGGATGCTCACATTGTCGAGGTCGACATAGATTCCGCCATGATGCTCTAAAATGAAGTACCGGATCGAATCTGCCCGTTGAATGGGATAGTGGTAGTTGTCCCAGGTCTCGAGAAACCAAGGGTACTCGGTGGCGAGTAAGTTTCGTGATGACTCGTTCGTCCAGAGCTGGAGCTGTTCTTAGTACCACCTTGAGCGGACGCGAGATTCATCATACGATATGTTGATAACCCGGATTGAGGTCGATGCAGCTTTGTTGCGCATGTTTCCAGTCCTCGGGCATCTCCTGGCCATCATAACTCAGATAGACTTGGTGGATGATCCGGGGGATAAATTCGGTCGCATTTTCCCCGGGATGCGGATCTATCACCGCGAGTTCTGCTTGCGAGAATGCATATGGTGATATGTTTGTGGAAAGAAGTTTCAGGACGTGTCTGAAGAGAGATACGAAATATAAAATAATTAACAGAATACCCGTGACATGAATGAGAGGATGATAACGCATAATTTGGCAATCTTCTTATTACTGTTGATGCATTAGAGGGCAGTGAGGATGATGAAAGAAACAGTCGTGGACACTTGGAGCAGTCGTCCAACCTGGGCAGACAGATGAGATGCGTGGTTGCAGGCGAACGGCGACCTTTGCAAATTGAAAGGAAACATAGGTGAGTGGGTCACACGACAGCCCAATCTTGAGAGGCAGGTGAGATGCAAGGTCCGCGACCTTTGCAAATGGCAAGGGGGGAAAGGGAACTCTATTATCTCCAACTAGGCCATTCTCACCTCAAGCGAATCATCCCGCTTATCGCGCGTCGCCGCTGACCAATAATATATGGTGGGAATGACACTGGACGCGTCTCCCCTCAAGGATACCAGTCGAGGGCGATCGAGACCAAGAGTTTCCAGAAAATCAAGACGCCAAGCAACCATCTACCGGACGTTGTAGCAGGGCCAGCAGGGACCAAAGGGGTTCTAGTGGTCATGATATGGTTTGATTTGATTTTTCTACACCCGTTGAAAGGCTCAGCTTCTCTCTATCTACTGGGAACCAGCAAGCGCCGATAGAGGCGGCCTGGTCTGTGTGTCACGTGATATCACGTAATAGATCCACAATGCTATCCTTGACTCCCCTAAGCATGACGCCCCTAAGCTTGACTCCTCTAAGCTTTGACTTCCCTACTTGACGCCCCTTGACGCCCCTATACTTGACGCCCCTATACTTGACGCCCCTAAGCTTGTGGGGAGTTCCACTTGCCCCTCCGCTTGGCACCCCTATATTTGCCTCCTGGCAGCCCCCACCCCCTCCCACAACCTGACGATGTCGGTAAATTTGTTATTCGGCAATTCCATTTGAAAGCCCGTATGCGCTCGGTCGCTTCCTATTATGTACACGATATATTGAAGTTCTCAATGCAGGACATTCAAGCGTGTCAAGCCTCCATTAGACATTGGCCAAGGCGCAAGAAGAGCTCCTCACGTATGAGGCCGAGCCAGCTCGCGCAGGCAAGTGATGGCCACCATGACTTCAGCCTGACTTTCATTTTATCATGTCTCTGTCCTTTTGATCTCGCGCTCCTGCCTTTCCGTATCTTGACCACTGTATTTGTGACGTGGAACTAGCCCGCAATCGCGATGCCATGCTGCTTGCAGACCGGCATTTCCAACAACTCAACAGACTCGGCGGCCAGTCCCTCCGACCCTCATGTCGAAATTGAAATTGCCGCCATCTTTGGCTCTCTCAGCGTCCGCCACCGTTCATCTGAACGTACCGTCGAAAATTGATAAAGGGCGGCCACTCAGGAAGCGCCTGAAGAACAATTGCTGTGGCTGGCGAGCGAGATGGATATTACTCGGGCTGCTCCGGAACTTGTGGTCTAAACCGCATGGAGCAATGGATCAGCCCGTGAAGAGAGACAACGATAGGAAAAGTAATATTCGAAAGATACTGGTGTTGCAAAAGCCGAGCAACAGCATAAAAAGCGATGGACCAGAGAAGGTTGCAACATCAGGTGAGTCGCAATGAGAATACGAAAGTATTCATGCAGAGGACACGATTTCTCGATGGCGCATTTCCCTCAAGCAGGCTGCCGTGATACAGGGTTTCTACGCTGGAATGGGCTCACCATATCGACATTGATGCCCAACGAGGATGGTAGAAAATTATTGAGCCAGGTTCTTTACGCCCCAGGATTTTTGTCGATTGTGCTGGAACGCGACCGTGCCAGACAGTTGGGATATTCTGGAACCGCGCAAAGGCTGGATTCTCCGGTTCTTTAACCACCAAGGTCTTCCCTCAACCTCTACCAGATCACCAAGTGTATTGGAAGGCGGGCATGGATAATGACGACCTCATTCTGGTTTTGACAGCATTCAGCCCACGGCAGCGGGGCATCGCGAGCTCCTGAATCTCCATGTCATCAGCCGAGAAAGCCAAGTCACAACTCAGTCACGAGCCAATTCTTCAGCCAGCTTCTCGAACCGATTGGTGTGTGGACCTGGGAAGGTCCGCATAGCTAGCTACGGCCGCCAGTAGTCATGATGCGGCTATCAGTACGTATCCAAGAATGGACTCGCGTCAACAGAGAATGGAGGGACAACGTCATCAACTTCATGATTTACCTGGCAGAATGCCCCGGACCGGTTTTTGATACACCTGTCAACCATGACTCGGCCATCGACAGTAGTGAGTCCTGTCGCTTCTCACAAATGAGGATTCTAACCAGAGACAGACGATACCGCCATGGGCATGCAGCTGTGGAACCAGAATCTGCCCGTTTATGAAAACCTCGCTGTTCCCGTGTACGGACTACGAGTGTGGACGGATGTGGACAGTGCATTAGCAGTGACAAGTTGGCGTCGCGCTGGCGTCGCGGTCATGCAAGCGTCGAAATTGAGGAGATTAAGGGCCGAAAGGAATGGGCCAAAGGTGGCGAGATACGGGGTGGACTGGAAGAGAGGAGGCCATGATGGTCTCTAGAGACTCAAACTGGGAGGCAGGTCACGTGATTGATTTGGCTGAACGTTCAGAAATCAACGACCTGGAATTGCCACCCCCTCCTTCTAGGAGAGCAGCCATCTAGATTATATGGATGAATCTGAATATAGACAATCATAACCTCAAAGAGTCGTGAGGCAACGAAGCAAAGCAAGGATTGCATATATCACGTGATTGATCACGTGACCAAACACAGTCAAGTCATGTGATTAATCACGTGACTGTTGACCTACGCAAATGGCCGCCATTTCTCTTTGGGCTTGGCTTGGCTGCACACGCCATTATCGATAAGAAATTGCATTTTGCTGCTTTTTCTTGACTCATGACTCGTTCCTTTTGCAAAGTGCCAGTGCAGCCAGATCGTGGTCGCTGAAACTTTCTTCAGCGCCACTACTAATACATTCTTTGACTCGCTGGAGGATCCGGAACACGGTCGCGTTCGTTTTGACCTCTCATCATGGCTGCCCGCTTGAGCAAGAGACTAGTGCCGGCAACACTCTCTCAATTGACCAGGACGGCCTGCCCGTTACCGTCGAGGAGATATGCCAGTGCAGCCGCTGTTCCGACATTATCGAGCATCCCGCCAGCAGATGCCGCTCAGATTCGTCATGAAGCCTCTGTTCCCAACCCTGACCCGCCTGCCGACTCTCAAACGGCCATGTTCCTCAATCAGTCCACGCCTTACATGGTCCCGACATATGTCCGGCCGCCGCCGATGATGGTTCAGGGAGAGGGCAGCGTCCTCTGGGACAATGAAAATAGAGCATACCTTGACTTCACGGCGGGCATCGCAGTCAATTCACTGGGGCACGCCGACCCCGAGATCGCTCGAATTATTTCTCAGCAAGCGAAACAACTCATCCACGCATCGAATCTTTACCACAACCCGTGGACACCGACACTGTCAAAATTGCTCATAGAAGAGACGCAGAAGCAGTCACCGGGTTCCCCTCTGAGCCAAGTATTCATCTCCAACTCGGGCTCGGAAGCCAACGAGGCGGCCATCAAGTTCGCGAGAAAGGTGAGCTATGCCAAGGACCCCCAAAGCCAGCAACGAGATATCGTTTCCTTCTACGGCTCATTCCACGGTCGGACGTACGGCTCGCTGTCGGCGACACCGAACAAAAAGTACCAAGCCCCGTTCGGGCCGATGGTACCCGGGTTCCATTACGGCCAATTCAACGATGTGGCGGGCCTGAGAGGACTGATCAACGAGAAAACGGCGGGCGTCATTATCGAACCCATCCAAGGCGAAGGCGGAATCAACGTCGCGACTCCGGAGTTCTTGCAGGCGTTGCGCCAGCGCTGTGATGAGGTCGGGGCCGTCTTGATTTTCGACGAGATTCAGTGCGGCTTGTCTCGGACCGGGGACCTCTGGGCTCACACCAGTTCCGGCGTACACCCGGACATTCTCACCTCTGCAAAGGCTCTGGGGAATGGCATTCCCATTGGTGCCACTCTGGTGTCGGGCACGACGGTGGCCCCCTACATCAACACGGGCGATCACGGCACGACGTTTGGTGGCAATCCATTCGCCTGCCGGGTGGCCCACCATGTCTTTGGGCGTCTCGCCCAGTCTGATTTACAAGCAGACGTGCGAGCCAAGTCGACGCTCTTCTTCCGTGCTTACGACACGTGGAACGAAAAGTATCCAGGCGTCATCTCCGACGTCCGAGGAAAGGGTTTGATTGTCGGTTACCAATTGAGCGATACCGCCAAAGAGAAAGCGACCGACGTGGTGACGGCGGCGCGGGAACGGGGGCTGCTGGTCATCACGGCGGGCGACGGCGTGATCCGAGTCGTCCCACCCCTGGTGATCTCCGCGGAGGAAATCAAACGGGGTCTTGCCATTCTGGACGAAGCAATGGGTGTGGTGTTCACACCAGAGAATGCGGGCCGAACCTCGTAACAACAGTTGCGGTCAGGAGATTCAAAGGACGATAAAGATATACAGAGACGATTCCCATGTGAGCTGAATATATAATGAGCACCAGTTTATCGAAAACATCCTCGGTCGTATCCATCACTTCCTTTCACCCACGGGCACCACCATGCCGTGCATACCTCGGTAGTCTGGACGCTTCGCCGGCTGCCACTTGCCGCCCAGGACGGCATCCTCCTCTTCCAGCCGAAAGACCTCGACCTTCAACGGCCGGCAGCACTTGATCATCTCCTTTTCGTTGTCGCTGCCAAATCCCCACAGAGACAAATCGCCGCCGGGACAGGTCGACAGGGCCATCAACAAGTCCTGCTCCGCAAAGAACTCGATGTAGTCTCCGCGCTGCGCGGGACACGGATTCATGAAATACCTCCCCTGAGCATCAAGGCCGGTCACCTGGAACAAGTTGATCACGTCATGGACATCTGATTCATGGAGACCGAAACGCGCCACGGCTCGGGTCAAGTTGGAGTGGCAGTGGTAGTCGTACGATGCCCCCGGACCCGACAGCAAAGTGTTGATATAGGGATCGCAGCGCGTGCCGAGGAGGTCGTGCACACGACCGCCCGTTTCATCGGTGCCGTACCACGACAGAGAATCGGCAATGATGGTGCACAGAGGACGCATGAAAGGAAGACCGGACCAGAGACGGTCATACGTGGTCACGTGTGATGAGTGGAGTTGCTTGGTGCGCGACGCCCAAAAGCGCTCCCTGGGATCGTTGGCGTTCCAGATATTTAGATCTCCTGTCACGAGTCAGATCAATACATGGTGTCAGCTTGATGATGAGTACCAACTTGAGGCCCTTCAGGAGTGCTGATTCTGACGATCGACTTGGCGGGCGCTTTCCAGCCGCGACCAGAACGGATGGGTATGGTGAAAGATTCCACCAGGACTCTTCTGGCATTTTGGATCGAACGGTACAGTGCTTGGTCGACAGCTAATGGCGACCCTGCCGTAGGGAGATATGCAGGCTGTGGTGGTGGGATCGGTTTTCTTGCTCTCCTTCGCTCCTCATCTGAGGGTTGAGCATGGGCGTCTGCCATTGAATCCATTGTAGATGTCTTGCGTGAAGTGCTCGACAAGGTAAATTGCAAGGTGTGCAAATTCGGCTTGATCGGATATCTCCGGCGGGCTTGAAGGACAAGGCCGCCTGGTTCTGTCGAGCATCATCAACCCGATCATATTTAGGTTCTCGAACATGACGCATGATAGAATCTCAATCTTTCGGCGTCTGCTGATTTGCACGCTGTGTACACCACTCACTACGGCCTTGTTGCCCCCAGGACCAGGTCGAACGACGTTACCGCCTCATTCGATCGAACCTTTGGAGAACCTCGTCTATCATGATTGTTATCAGGACAAAGTGAATGGTCAGACGCGGTTCAGTCCGCAAGATTGAGGAACTTATAAATGTGCACGCCTTCTTGTTGCTCTCGATTGGCAGAATGCGTCCAACCCAAACAGGCTTGCGATCGCCATCATCAAGCTTCCAGCACAAAGGTCGAGGCTTGAAATGAGGACAGCGCGGTTCAGGCTTCCCTAAATCATGTGCCGTATGGCCGAAGCATTTTCTTCAACCCAGGCGGCCCTGGTGAGTTACGTGTCTACATCGGAAATCGCAACCGGTTGACTCGCTCAGGGGGCTCTGACATTCAGGCTCTACTTCAAACAGGTCATGATATACAGAATCTGGTCCATGGTGAGAAACACTTTGACATTCTGTCTTTTGATCCTCGAGGCGTCGGATTGTCGACAAACGCGAACTGCTTCGGTGATTATCTTTTGGATCACGTCTAGGAGCTCAAGCAGCGACTGATTGGTGAGCTTGGCACCAACGCTGACGCCATCATAATGAAGATAGCCAGTGCCCAGGGACGTGCCGATCTTTGTACCATGGGAATATATAACAGGAGCGATGACAACCTGAGGGCTTACATGACGACAGCATACGTCGCACGAGATATGCTTGAAATTCTGAAAGCAGACACACTGTCGAGGGAGCCCTCCGGACTGGCCACTTTGTCCGCCGAAGATTGGAGGAACGCCTTTCACCAAGACCCAAACATTCTAAACTTCATTGGTACGGCATTTCTCGGAAATCCATTTGCCAGTCTGTATCCTCAACACGTCGGAAAAATGCTTCTCGATGGGAACATCAACGCAGAGAACTAGGTCAGCAAATGGCTGACCACAAGTGTCCTTGACTTTAAGAGACATGGTCATTTTTCAAAGATGCTATGCTGCGAACCAGACCTGTGCATTATGGCGATCATCAGACACCAGTCCGATTGCCATCAGGGAACGAGTTGAACGCGTGCTGGTAAAGATCAGAGCACATCCTGTCCCTGTTTATTCGCACGGCTCCACAGACTTGATCACTTATGCAGAGTCAAGCTTGCTATATATAGCACCCGTAAGCGCTTTTACTTGCATCTTCCTCAACGCGATACATGAAGGAAGCGTTTCAGATCATCTGCCGTGGCTCAAAATGGGCATCTCATGTTCGGCAGCAAACTCATCCACTTGGCCGGACGAGTCTTCCTACGATACCATGATCACCACCACCTGCGGAGACGCCGAGTCACTTGCCACGACTCCCTTGGCCGAGTTTGAGGATTATCTCTCTCTTCTGAGATCGCAGTCGCCCACAGCTGGACCTCCTGCCTCAGAATCGAGGCTGCCTTGCATGGCATGGCCAAGCTCGTTGCGACCAAAGTGGAGATTTGCCGGTCCCTTTGGCACAAGGAGCAATAACAATACTCAGACGCCCATTTTGTTCCTCAACAACCGGCTCGATCCCGTCTGTCCCATTCGAATGCACGTATGATGGCTAGCACATATCCAGGCAGTGTTCTGCTGGAGCAAGATGCTGTGGGACATTGTGCTCTTTCTGCCTCGCTGGGCGATTGCGTGAGAGGGCACGTGGAGAGATACTTTAACCAAGGAACTCTGCCGATTAGAGATACAGTATTCCTGGTGGCTGTCAACCATTCGAGGAATGCCGCGGGAGAGCAGAGTGGATTGCTTTGTAACATATTCTTGACCTATGATGGCGCATTAGGCTTTCTTTGGAAAGGCATAAGCATGGGTGAGATCGATGGATGCGAAAGATGCTTGTTGCATGCCATGCTCGACATTTCGAATCCATGCACTGCTCGGCATTAACGGAAGACGATCTTTGTCGGCGGTCTTCAGCTGGTCGGCGGGATCGAGTCCCCTATTCAAAGCTGGTGATCTCCTCCAGCCCATCAGCCACTGGAGATTATCACAAAGCCTTGCGTCGACACTCCTCGCTCTCGTTGAACAACACCGATTTTTCACAGCATATCCAGTGGTAGCAGGATTTCTGCACATGCTCAAGTATGATCAAAGGGCACTCTCGTTCCTGAAATGTTGTGTATCGAGAAGAGGAAACGCCTTTACCTTTCCGAATTGCCCAAAAGGCCGCAGACATACAATATCAGCAACCGAATTGTGTACTGCAGATGGGAGTCGTGAGAGACCTTGAGATGAATCCGTCCATCTCCATGAGAAAGTGCGTCCCTTTTGGCTGCACGGCTCGAATTGTGGCCTCGATTGAGCCATCACCCTACTCTTGCCAATCATCATATGATCCAAACATGCCGGCAGCGGACAGCCCATAGCCATTGAGTTTTGGAGCTCCTGCCAGTTATCGTCTTCTTCATTAACACAGACATGGAGACATCGATCGTACCAGTGGCAACACCACTTCCGTCGTCATGGTCAGGAATTATGTCTTTGGCTGTCGGCGTCCAGCTCACTATCCACTTGCCGGCGTTTAGAACCTGGGTGGCTTCTTGGATGGAGGAGAACAGCACCCAAAAGAGCGTCAGGTTTCCTGGTACTGCGTTTAGCTTAATGAGAGCCTTTGTCTGACGAACATCTCAGCATGGCTCAGCCCAGTCCAGCGTAAGGAATTCACAGTGTAAACAGTTGCCAAGATGCGGTTTACCTCACTCTAGATTGATGCTCAGACGAACTTCTCAAAATATACTTCTCATGCTCAATTTGCGACCGAGCCAAACTCCTCGAGCCGAAATGGCAGGCTGAGACAATGTATAGAGTTATTTTTAGCTCCAAATTGAGGCCTCAGCCTGATCGGCGCCAAAATCAGCAATTCTAGTACTGGCTATATTTAGATTGTGTAGGCAGGCCAGGGTGAGGCCTATCAACTATCAAAGCCTTAGCCTGCCCGGCCGATTACACAGCCTGATACAAGATGCTGCCTGGAGGAGGCCGTCTGACAGTCGCCTTCCTCCAACACACTTCATCCATCTTGGATGCCCTTTTCACGATATCGTGTGTTTTATCCAGGCCACTGAGATGGCAAAACGCCGGCTTCGCCGCGAAGACTACGCTGCAGGATGTGTCTGCGCCCTTCCCACCGAGCTTGCGGCTCTCGAGGAGTCGCTAGATGAAGAACATCAACATCACCCTTCCAACAGCGCCAACATATACACGCTCGGCCGGATCGGCGAACACAACATCGTCCTCGCCTGTCTTCCAGCAGGTCAAATTGGAACGAATTCTGCTGCTGTGGTCGCCATACGGATGAAGTCCGATTTCCCTATGATTCGATTCGCTCTGATGGTCGGCATCGGCGGCGGTGTTCCAAGTGAAAGGGCAGACATACGGCTGGGGGATGTGGTGGTGAGCCAACCGCATAATCAGCACGGGGGAGTGGTACAATACGACTTTGGGAAGGCGACTCAAAATGGATTTGAGCGAACAGGACACCTGACCCCTCCGCCGGCCATCCTGCTCAGCGCAGTTACAAATTTGCAATCCAAGCACATCAGAGGAAGAAGTCGACTCTCGGAATATCTCTCCAAGCTTGCCAACAGACCGTACTTTGCCCGCGAGAGTGCAGGGCCTGATGTGTTGTTCAAAGCGAATTACAACCATGTGGGAGAAACGACATGTGAATTGTGCAGCAAAGAAATGGTAGTCGAGCGACCGCCGCGTACAAGTCAAGAAACTGTGATCCACTACGGTACGATAGCGTCTGGCAACAAAGTGATCAGAGACGGCGCGACAAGGGATAGGGTCAGTTCAGAGTTGGGTGGCGTCATCTGTTTCGAGATGGAGGCGGCAGGTCTAATGAACAACTTTCCATGTCTGGTCATACGCGGCATCTGCGACTATGCTGACTCTCACAAGAACAAGAAATGGCAGGGATATGCAGCTGCTACGGCGGCAGCGTATGCAAAGGAGCTCTTGTCGGTCATACCGGCGACGGAGGTGGCAACAGCACCTCCCATAGAGGAAACCATCACCGGGAAGAATGGCTAGTATATTGAATGTCAGAAGCGACATAATACTAACTATTTGGTATCAGGGCCTGCTCGCTCGGTCGTCCCCTCTTCCCCCCCCGCCGTTCACTCCGGGCCGATTCCATGGTCCACCAACCTTATCCGAGAGATTGCAGACATCGCAGACAAGAAATCTACCATCGACGCCACTTCCACAAGCGACTCTGCGGACCCTCAAACGATTATGATGGAAGATGTGCTCGAGGACCTCGCAAACAGGAATCGTGACGACTTGAACTGGACAGAATCTGTCGTGGACCTCCTTAAACTGCTCAAGCTGCGTTCAGACTTGAGCGCCCGCGGGACACTAGCGCAGAGGTTGAACGTTCGTGTTGACGCAGATGGCAGACCTCGACAAAATATTGCCCTCTATAAAGCAGTGGTGAAGGAGCTCACGAGGACTGTGCACGAATATCGATTAGCAACACACTCAGGTCCCCCTTATATAGCAACCTCTGAACAATCACAGCTGTCAAATCAAAGTCCTCGACGGGATTGGCAAGAACAAAGGTACACTCCTGAACTTCAAACTGGCAAATAACGACATTTCTTATATAACTTAATGCTGATGGATAACTAGAGCTTTATCCCAAGACCTTAAGGAAGACCTTGAAACACGCCTGCATGGTGTTTCGCCAAAGCACCAGCCATATCTCAGCACCAGAGAAGGAGACAGTCTCCATAAACTGCCTGATGCCTTTGACGAATCGTTTGGAGAGCTCCCAGATGAGAACCTGCAGAAAGCAGACCGGCTGAAGACCGAAGGCATGGGTGCAGTATTTGACACTTATGGCGGGCCTGACAGCCAAGGCAGTCAACAGTCTCTGGCAAAAGATCTCAGCTCTGATGCTTCTCGACAGAACCTCAGCGGAGGTTTGAGGAACACCGCAGTCCTCGAGCCAGTCCCACCACCCACGGACTCTGGGTATGGATCAGCTATACACGGCAAATCTGGACAGCCATCGGGACTTGAAATGCAAGGAGACTACGGACAAATTCCCGAAGCGGACGAAACACGTACGCTCTACTCTGATGCATCGAGTATAGCTCCCGGAAATGCTGAGTACTACGTGTATCTCCTGGCTGACGAGTTGTTTAATGCCGCTCGCTCTGTACAGCCAGATATTCGTATTGCAGAAAGAGTTTCTGATATTCTTCCGGAACTTCTCAGAGCCTTCGCTTTGAGGATCGGCCACAATGCATCGGATCAGAAGCATCGCGATGTTATGGTGTATGTACATAAATATCGGAGGTGAGTTTATGATCCTAGGCTACAGGATAAACTGAGGAGCAGGTTCCGGTCCTTTGAGTTTTACTAATTCCTTCTGCAGCCGTATAGCAAAAGCCTTCAGGGAAAGGTGTTCGTCAGAAGAAGAACATCTTCCTGACTTCCAACATCCTGATCCTGCCATCACCCCCTTAGAAGACAAACTGAACAATTGGTTTGAATCTAGCAATCGGGACACAGCCTTCGAAGAAACTGCTCCAGATATACCTGATGACGAAGAGACCGAGACACCTGAATTCGACATGTACGGAGATTTCATTTCCAAGACGTCGGCCTATAAATGGCTTCTTGCAAGCTTGCGCAGACACCTCCTTCTAGAGTCGAAGGAGTTCAACTATATGAATGAAATAAGGAAGGAAATTCTCATCTCTCTGCTCAGCTCCGAAAGAATCAGCAGGAAGACATCTGCACAAACTTTCGAATCGACTTTCGAAGTAGATTGGGATCCAATATTATTTGTCAAGGAGCAAGAATATAATGAGGAGCCTGATACAGCAATCGAAACAGCTATCACTCTGACTGGCTCCGCTAGGGATGCGCAAGCGCTATCCTGTGCGGAATATCTCAGCCAAACTTGGTCGTCTAATGGAGAGCACCTCCTTGAACTAGTCAAAAGTGTGGTTCAGCATGGAGCTGGGCATCAACGTGCCTGTAAGTTATGGTCTGAAGGCTTTCACTCTCCTGTGCTAAGTCCGCATATCTAGGTAACTTTCCGGATGGGACAAAACTGACTGCATGGATTCAGGCATCAAAGTTCATGGTTCACGTCTGCGGCATTAGAGACGCCATAGCAGAAACAGGCGAACAACTTGCATGGCTTGGTGCTGCTCTACGTTCTTCACAATACGAGTCAGGCGTTTCATATTGTGCACCAGTCATTTATGCCACCAATACTACGACCTCAGAAGCATTGTCTTCACCCGAGTCCGCAATTCATTTTCAATTCAAATTCCTGGTTGAAAAGGTGGGAAAGAAAGCTGAGCCTTTGAATGGTCAATGCTGGCATAGTCTGTTTAGGAATCCGCTAGTCGTCAAAGGCTTTCCGATTCCGAGAAGACGCGAACATGACTATGGGCTGGAAATTCCATTAAACATGATGGCAGACCTCACTGGAACCCACCGCGCAAATATGTTCAAGGATAAGCTCTTCATTAAGAGCTTCTCGACCATGTTGGTTCCCACAGAGCACAAGGGCGACCTGCTCATCTGGCACTTACTCTACAATGAAGATGGCAGCCGCATATCATATCTGGACAATCCTCTCTCCCATGCGGTAAACGTTAATTTCTCTACATTGGAAATCTCCCGTCATGTCCTTGGCTGGTGCTCGAAAGTGAAAAATTGTGCTGGTAGGAACTATGAAAAGATTGTGAAGGAATAGATGTGGACTGACTCCCCTTTTTGCAGGCGCTACTGATTCCAATTATGGCATAGAAAATTCCGGACTGCTCCCACCCCACGCCGGCTGTGTCCTAGAAAAAATTTCTATCACCTGTGGAAAATTCATCACTGGTGGCGCCACGTTTAGCAAAGGCATCAGAGACAAGCCAGTGCACGTCTCATCTTCATTTTATGTGCCCAAACTCCAATGGATATCCCAAAGGTTCGTTGTTCTGTGGGACGAAAAAGATAAGAGAGGCTGGCTGCTACGAGGTATCAGCGCTTTGCTACATCTCTTGCGCGCGTCTTTGAAGTATGCTGAGATGGATGATTTCAAGGGGCTACTGATATCCAAGTCAGAGCAGATAGTGGAACCCTCTTCAACGTCCGCCCTTGAATTTGCTATTAACGTTCTCACTAATAAAGACAATATGCAGCTGCCGATCTATCCAGATAAGGACGGGCCTTATCGCCTGGAGAACAGAGTTGAAGAATTGTATGAGAGATTAGAGAAGATGATAGAACACCAAATCGATGTTGCCGGACAAAACGGTGTGGAGCTAAAGACTAAAGTTCGGAAGCATCTCGAAGGGTGGGATTTCAAGGACCTGGCAAAATGCAGAGATCCTATATATCCACGCGTGGCTACACTTCCCACCATTGGTAAAGGCTGGGTGGATTTAATCAGATCTATCCAAGCAGTTACTTTATTTGGACGTGGATTTGGCGACATGATTCAGCCTGTTCAGGCTGATATGTGTCCTCGCTGGACGAATTTGCCGAAAGAAAGATACTATCTCGCCGCCTGTGTTGCCGATCTTAAAGAGATTATGGAATTGAACGGCGACCCAAATGCCAACCCACTGAAACTTACCAACACAATCGTCTGGCATAACCCAGATCAAATTTTCGATCCCTGTCGGTGCACGAGACAGAGCCAAAAGGGCCATTCCGACTTCGTGCAGATTCTTTGGCCTGCAATGATAAGCAGACGTTTACCAAAGAGAGATCCGATCCAGTTGGAGGGTTGTGGCGCTGTCATTTTCGGTCATAGCACGACATTCAGGTGGCACTGGAGAGATGAAGGCGACCCTGTCGAAGGCGACCCTGTCGAAGGCGACCCTGTCGAAGGCGACCCTATCGAAGGCGACCCTATCGAAGGCGACGCTGTCGAAAGCGACCCTCCAGAAGGCGAGCATCAGCTCCTGTCTTCAGAGTCCGAATTGCGATTTCAGGACAGTGGAATTGGACCGAGTCTGGACTCTTCGGGCGCCGATCACAGCGAATCTTCCCCAGAATCAGACTCTCAGCTGCCGCGAAGTGAAGAGCTGACCTCTGGGATTCCCGAGTCAAATCCGACTCATAAGAGATGGTCAGGATTGCGAGCGTATTTCGAGTCCCGTCGCAGATGGAACAAGTGAGTTTCTTAAGTCCTGGTCTTTAACTTGGCTGGCAATGGGATCCCATTTGCGAATGCGAGCCCTATCGACGGGGCCATATGACTTCAGCCACTCGAGAAAGTCCCCGCGACCCCAACACAGCATCTCAGGGGCATGTCCATTCGCCGCAGGAAGGCGACCGACAATCAGCAAGCCATTCTTCGTCCAGATATTCCTCCCCCGCACCTCGTCGAAGACAGCGTCAAAAGCTCCGGCGAAGAGTACAGCCTCAAGTGGCTCTTCACCGGCACTTCTAAAGATTCTGTCATCCACCCTGCCCATAAATAGCCAACAGGGAGGTTAATAAGTGGGTTTCTGGAGGCTGCGAACAGCCCCTTGATCCGAAGAGATCTCAGCTCTACCCCGGCGAAGATAAGGCCCACACCTCCATCAAAGACGAGCTCCACCGACGACGAGCTCAAAACTTCCTGCGAAGCGTACTTGTGTAAGGACTCCCTACAAGCCTTGCAAAGGTCCCGTCCTACAATATCGGAGACAGGAGACCAGGAGGGCAGCCGTCTGTGAGAGCTTTCCGAAAAGACCTAATTCAGTCTCCACATTATCTACATAGCTCTCGACTGGCTCTAACCTTCAGCATTGAGAAACAGATTATTCTGCAAATCCCTGTCGAGGTAAGTCTCCATGATTACAGGTGGATATTCCAAGATGAATAGTTAATGGTTGCTTAGTGTAAAGAACTAAACCATAATATGTCGGTATATGAAACCTGAGGGCAGCAGATTTGTCAGACACTGGAGGACGCCAGTTCCATTGACTAGGCCCTGATCGATAGGTCCCATATTGGTTCGAGCCTTCCAATACCTCTCACAATTCCGCTGCCCACAACCGCACTTCCTCTGACAAGAGAGATGGATACGCCGCCAAATGGCGGTGTTTGGGAAAGACGGGACCGAAGAAACAAATAGGGTATGCGATGGATGGTGGAGAACTCGTGTGTAGATTGAGACTATGGAGGGTGGAAGGGTGCTTTATGTACACGCAACCGTTGCCTAGGAAACCACACTGTTTCTAGGCTGACATTTTGCTTGCATCACACAGCATTGCCGCCTAAGCTAACGTAAATCACCACGTGATGCCAAGCAAAATGACCACAGCACAAAACACATCCTGCCATCCTCATCCTGCCATCCTCATCTTGCCATCCTCATCTTGCCATCCTCATCTTGCCATCGCCATCCTTGCAACGCGCAGACGACAAAAGGTGAGCTCAAACATTTTGGGGCTAGGACTATCGAATTCATTCAGCTTACCGCTAAACTCAGAAGAAGATATGGCAGCGAATGTCCAGGCTCCACAGAGTCCACAGTTGGACTTCAACGTCGTTGCAAATGCCCTATCTACGCTAGGGAATCAAAGCCGTGCGTATGCACAGAATCCGGCTGCGGTCAATCCTGGCTTAGCAGCAATTCATCAACAACTTAGTGCTTTGCAAGCAAACATGGATCAACAATTCAACGCTCTGGGACAAAACATAGACCAGCGGTTTCGGCAGGTAGACAACCGGTTTGATCAGATTGACCGCCGGCTGGATCAAATTAACATCCACATTCTAGCTGAGTATGGCTCCCTACTCCGCGTTGAGACTTTAGCTAACTGTGTAGTCGCGCTGGAACATCCGACTAACGGGAATTTGGGCCAGAGAAGAGATCGCCTGAGGCGGGCATCGGGCTTCACCCAATATCCTACTCATGAAGACACAAGTGAGAATACGGTTGGTTTCACGACCACACGAGAGAAAGGATCGGCTGAGACGTGCAGTTCGTCTTCAGCAATGATTGCAGCATGGAGAGGTCATTAAAGAGATGAGAGCTGATCGTCTAAGACGAGTAGGTGGACTTGGCAATTATTGCCAGCCTAGAGAGATCATCAGAGCTGATCGAGCATGTACACTTCAAGACACTCCTTAACTGTAGAGATTAACAAATACAATCGTGTGCACTGCATTTTAGAACGAGGCTCAGGCACTCAGACACCCAGAAGATTCCGTTAACTGAGTGAAAGAAGCAGACGGATTGACGTTCAAGGCTACCCTCCGAATGTCCGTATGTTCTATTCGGGCCGAGAGCTGGCTGGTTGAAGAGATGAATCTGTCAGACTGCTAACTGAGGCAAGCAGTGTGCGATCTGGCAAGGTGATGTCTCTCTGTGTTTGGCTAACAATCTGGCATATAGCATACAAGACTCTAAGCTTGCTTTCTCCAGCACCCAGGGGCGTGGGCGATGAGTCTATGAAAGGGTTTGGCCCCGTGCCCCTCCTCCTGAAACACAATACTCCCGACATCGTCTTGACACTAGCAGGATAGAGGTGCTGAAATCACAATAGTGGCCAGAGGTGACCAGCAGTCGGCCAGTGGACCAGCTAGGACAGAGGTGACCCAGGCAGTTGGCCTAGCCAGTTGACCCATAGGTAGTTGACCCAGCCAGTTGACCCATAGGTAGTTGACCCAGCCAGTGACCGACCAGTTGACCCGGGCAGTTAGGCAGTTGGCCAGTTGACCCCGACCAGGACAGCCAGTTCACCCAGCCAGTTGACACTTGGCTGACCAGTGACCCAGCCAGCTCCAACCAAGTTGACCCACGACAACACCACAGATAGGTAACGGTGCCAAGGCAAAGCACGTGCCCACAAAATTGTCCCAATTAGTAGACAAAGACCACTATAACATCTGTCTCATTCAGAGACGGTATGCCAGACCTTTGGCCTGGGATGTGGCGTGTGGGGCAGTCAAATGGGGCTCCCCGAGTCCTTCCGATGCTTGACCCCACTCACATTACCTCATTTTCATCCTTGGGAAATATCAGCCCGAGTTCGCATGGGAAAATTCATGGTGAGGATTCCAGGGCCAAGAATATGGTCTACGAATCATTCGTGCCATTGTCGTGGGACTGACAATCGGCCACCATCTCCAAGATGCACACTGTTTTCAAATATTGCCCCTTCAACCAAAACTGAGGTTCCTAGGAGAGAAGGAAATGATCAGTAAGAAGGTGACAGTGGCCACATCCTGGAGCACATGGCATTCCCTGTGGTCAGCTACCGGTAAGTCCGTTGCAGAAATTCAGATCCGTGGCTGAGTTGTCTCGGTGTACCCTGCCATTTCGTATTTCCGCTCGCACCCTGTCTGTGCATCTTTTCCACCCCACACCGTTTCCTGGAATTGGACCGGCCTGGTTTCCGAAATCCCGCCAAAGCCGCCCTTCATTGCCCGAGCGGCCCATGATATTCACGTGACTCAGTTTTGGTTTCAATTCAAAGGTTCTCGCTCTCCTTCACGGTTCCTTGAGAAGCACTGACCAATGAATGCTATGTTGAGTGCATACCAAAAGAGCGGAGGGAGGTAAATGTCGTGCTCGTTCGCCGATATTTTCCTTGGTTGCTTCAAGCTCAAACCCCACTTGGCTCGCCATGCTGGCTAACTGCCGAAGTGGAACTCGACCGAGTGCTGTTGCGGACCAGCTGGCCATGTTCGGATACGGTTTCCACTAGGCGGAGTCCGAACCTCGAAGACGTGATCAAACGCCCTCTCACGGCCGAGTCTTACATCTGACTTAAAAATGGCCCAAGAGCTCCTGGAAGCCCTGTCATATCATCTTGCTCACCATAGAAATTCCTACCAATCTCAATCATCCCATCGCGCAAACAAGGTGACCACCATGGCACCGTCTCTGCATCCTTTGATCGACCACGGCATCACCAAGGGCAGCGATAACTTTGCTGGTGGGAAATTGCATTGCCATTGTCCGAGCAACAAAGTGGAGGTGACCATTACCGGCAATGTCGCTTACAACCACGCGTGTGGTTGTTCAAAGTGCTGGAAGCCGGCAGGCGCTCTCTTTGCCGTCATCGGGGTTGTTCCCAAAGATCACGTCAAAGTTACGGCCAACGAGGACAAGCTGACCATCCTCGACGAAAGCGCCACCATCCAGCGTCACATCTGCAAGGACTGTGGCGTCCACCTATTTGGTCGGATTGAAAAGGATCACGCATTCAAGGGACTCGACTTTATCCACGTCGAACTGTCTGACGAGAAAGGATGGCAGGAACCGCAATTCGCCGCCTTTGTCTCCTCCATCATTGAGCAAGGCTTCGATCCCAAAGAGATGGGCAATATCCGCTCCAGGTTGAAAGCACTCGGCCTGGAGACGTACGACGTCCTGTCGCCCCCGCTCATGGACGCTATCGCTACCTTTACTGCTCAGCAAGCGGGGGTACTGCCTTTTCAGTAAATCGGGTCGATATGCCTGTCGACACGTGATCAAAAGTTGGAATCTGAAGCAGTTCTCAGAAAGTCTGACATGGTTAATACTGGTGGGATACTTGAAAAGTCGACTACAGCATGTAGTTCTCAACACCAAAGGTTCACGTGTGTAATGTCATACAATGGGACTAGCCTAGGTACAGAGGTACATCTCCGATTTTCTTTCCATAGAGCAATAAGCCTATGTTGCCATACCGGAGCATTTCGAACCTAGAGGCATCGTCTACGGCCAGGAGAGATCACTGCTGTCTTTTGCAATATTATCTCTGACACCGATTCATTGATTGATTGATTGATTGAATTCCAACACCTGTTGCACCTTGGGACCAGTTGACCCAACCACTTGACCCCCAACCAGGACCCCGTCTAGTTGACCCGACCAGTTGACCCAACCAGTGTACCATGTTGGGAAAAAACTGTCCCTACCATATAGCACTTCTTGCTCCAGCATGGTCATGCCAGCCTGAGCCCTTCATCTTGAGCAAGCTCATCTTGGGTGTAGCCACCGTTGAGCTTGTCAAGATATTTGTCAAACCGTCCCGACACTTCGATAACATCTTTAAGATGCGTGTACGTCAAGGTCGTCTTCTTCCATTCGGCGTACTGCCGCGCTGTCGTGATGGCATTTCTGATTTGCCGACCATTCATCTTCTCCTCTTTCAAGTCTCCAAGATGATCGCGGAGGTCGGCAATGTCGACAGAATCGTCTCCAAACGACTCGAGCCGGTTGATAAAGTTCTCCCAGATCCGCAGCCTCTGGTACTCGCCCAAAGTGGGATAGTGCAAAGCGAGCTGGATCCGAGATTTGAAGGCCTCGTCGAACGTGCCGACGCGGTTACTGGTGAGAATGAGGATTCCTTCGTAATACTCAAGCACACGGAGGAATACTGAGACCAAGGCATTTCTCTCGAGATCTTCGAGGCTTCGTTGCTCAAGAAAAACGTCAGCCTCGTCGAGAAGCACGACGCAACCCCAGATCTTCCCCAGGTGCAGCACGGATTCAAGATATTTCTCGACGTCCTCTGCTTTGGTCCCGACATCGCCGCATGTCACTCGGTAGAGAGGTTTTTCTGCGATCTCCGCAACGCTTTCAGCTGTCAGCGTCTTGCCAGTCCCAGGGCCACCATGAAGTAACATGATGAGGCCGTTACCCTTGCCAGCAATCAAATCAGTCGCTTTCTCAGACGCTATCTGGTTGCTGACTAGCGCCTGGATAAGATCTTTTGTCTTCCGATCAATGACGAGATTGTGAAACGCTTCTCTGTTCCACGTCACGTCGTATATCCGATCGGCGAACAGGTCAAACCATTTCTTGCGCCGGAGGTTATAACCTCTGATCTTGAGAGGGAGCAAGAGCTCGAATTGTTCATCTGGCGGCTCATCATTTTCCGTGGCTTCAGGACCCAGCTCGTCTGTCAAGGTTGAATTGGAGTAGTTTTCGAGGTGAAGGTTGCGGTAAGTCTTCAGATCCACCATGTACCGTTCGTCTGCCTGTCGTGTGCGGCTGACCGTGTTTTGCACGCTCTCCTTTTGATTGTCCAAGTAGGATACAAGACGCCGGTTACGGCACTTCCAGAACGTCTTCCCACGCCGCCGAAGAGTGTCAATGACCTCGGTCGAAGCATACTGAATGGGAAATACGTTCAACTCTGCAATTTGGCGGCCTTTCAGTTCGGTATTTTTGCATTTATCATTTGTCTCCATGCCAGTGTTGCCGTTTGGATTCAGGATAGTCTTGTCATCGCCCTCGTCTGCTGGAATTTCAAGGTGAAGGGTCTGATTCTGACGCTGGAAGCTGCCGTCAAAGTCCCAATACCATGCTTGAATGTTCCAGACGCGAACTGGGACTTTACCACTAGACCTTCCTGCTCGAAAATCTTGCTTTTGGTCAAAGCTTCTGCCGGTACCATTACCTAAAGGGCGGGTCCGCATGCCTGACCAATTCTTGGTAGAACTGGAATTTGGCCAAGATGTAGCAATATAGCCAGTATATTGGCCATCAACGTGTGAGACTAGAACATCGCCGGGTTTAAATAAGTACCGGACAAATTCTTGTGAGATTTTGTTCTGTGAAAGGAGTGTGTCTGCGGCTGTATATTCGTGGCCGTATTGCTTTGTAATATAGTTCGAGAGGAGAGATAGCTGCTTAGAGGCCGACAAGGATAGGTTCCGGTGTATGTCCTCCAGGTGCTTGCGACTATGGTATACAAATAAATACGGTGCTGGTAATTCGTACGACGATCGGTATTGGCTCAAAAATTCGGCATACTCTTCGCGTGATTCCAACAAGCTCTTTATGGCTTCAACTAAGTCTTTAGCGATGGGTCGGATGGTCTCGCTCGTATGTTTTGGAACGTGGGCGCCTTCATCGCCGCCTGTAGCTGATTTGGCCGCCGTAATGTCCAGATCTGGATCAAAATTTCGATACACGATAAACGAGATATCTTTGTTCTTCTCAAGGTACAGATCGAAGTTGGTAAGAGGAACGTTGCACTGGACACGGCGAACGTTTTCAGCGCCTTTAACCCATTCCGGATGGTCAAAAAATGGCACCGAAAGGCGCTGTTCCACTTTGATGCGATCTTTGTGCTGGACGGATTCTTTTTGGTGAATGCGATAGAGTACTTGATATCTGCAAGGTATCTGCTCTTTGTGAATTGCCTCAAATCGCTGGGCTTTTGCCTGCAATAACTGGATGTACTCTTGAAGCTTCTTCAAGTCTGTTTTGGAACCATCTGCTCCATCTAACAAATTTTGAAGGTTAGCTTCCACCAAACGGCCATCAACACCAGTTGATTCGTTAGTGAGAGAGACGTTCCAAGTCGGAATCGACGGTCCAGCATCAGCGCTTGTCACCTCCTCACCTCCAACGATAGAGCCAGTTAATAAGTCTGATTCATGGGGAGCCATCTCTAGAAAATCAAAATCCGCAGAAAAAACAACGTGGTCTGCCGCCCTAAATGTATATACGACGCGAGACACAACGTTTTGTTCTGTGCGGTCCTTCAACGCAAGAAGGATCCTTTGTTCTATCTTGCTGCCTGCGCTCTGATCATCCGAAATTGTTAGGGCGTTGTGGAACTCGGTGTTTGATATGCTAAGTAGCACTTCAGCATCCTGGCCTGCCCTTGGAAGAGGCCTTACCCTAGGAGTTTTGCATGTATTTCAGGATCAAGCGAAGTCTGTCGTTCCTGTGTAGGGACTGTTTCTCCAGCTCTTTCTGCGTTTGAAGACGGCCAAACTCTTCGATGTCCTTCCGCGGGATCGTTGGTGCTGTTCTTGTTGTTGATACTAACGGCAGAGTGCGAATCGGTAGACGTGAGATACCCGTCCTTGTTCTCTTTATATTCTTCGTCCCCGGGCCCCAGAGAATCGCGGTCCTCGTCGAGATGGTCGGTTGATAAGTCACTATCTGTGTTCAAGGCTTCTGATTGACTCTCGAGTTCTGAGCCTTGGCTCTTTGTTCTCTCCTCAGAACAGCTCTCGATATCATTCTCTGCAGTGTCCGGCTCGCTTGACACCTCACTCTCTAGAAGGTCGTATTCGCAGTAAGAAGCGTTCGCGTCGTCTTGTCTAAGGATCAGCTTTGACCTTCAGGCGGATCCATCGCAAAGTGATTATTGATATCGTGCTTAGGCGTACCTGACAAAGGCCGTATTGCCCTTGCTCGCGAGTCATCCAATTGCTGCCGTAACCACTTATCATTCTTGTGCAGAATACCTTCAGTACCATATGGTCTCAATGGCTCCATCAGAATTCAGTCCGGGAACGACAGAACGCGGTCGAAAATATAAGGCTGGACGCTGCGCCTCGTTAGGCGCCATCATGCATTCCATCTGCCTGCAGCCATTCAGCTTGATGAAGCACCGCTTAGCCGCATCTAGTTAAGCTCATGTGTGAGGCGCACTCGGCGGTTATTCTGTGATAATGGCAGCAATCAAGAGTAGGCAATTGACACTTATATCCGTAGAATTGCCAGTGAAACATTCTGGCCAAGATCCCTCTTAAGGCCTCGGAAAAGATGTCGCTAAGATGATGTCTTTGGCTAGCCCAGCCCCGGCAACTAGCCTGTCGCGCTGGTACACCGAGGATACGTCATGCCCGCGGTACGCTCGCTTTATGCCTGTGGAGAGCATAGCTAACTTCAGAAGGACGGACGATGGTGTCTTGACCTCTGCCCAAACGGCCTTCGAACAAGCGCTAGAGATATTCAAGCAGAAATTGACAAGAGACCCAAAGAAGAGACAACGTGTGGAGAACTTGCAGGCGACGAGCCTGAGTGACGTTCTGCACGTCGTCAACAAGGCGCAGAAACACTACGAGAGCAAGCACACCTCCAAAGCGCACCGATGCATTACGGAGCTCTCACAACGGATCTGCTATTATGGCAATATCATGGATGTTCTCGTCCAGCATCATCCCGAATATGTTGCGCTTGCCTGGGGTGCCATGAAGATGCTGTTCGGCGTAGGTGTGTTCTGGATGTCCGGCACCAGCACCGGTCTAACCCTCTGATGAGGCAATCGTTGAGCACGAGAATCTCGGAACGACCATCGTTGCAGGCCTCTGTGATGTCGCAGATGCCCTTCCACAGGTTGAGCTTGCCGCAACACTTTATCCCACGAATTCGATGAAGCAAGCGGTCGCCTCGCTCTACGCATATATCATGAAATTCCTGGTCCGTGCTCTGGAATGGTACGAGGAAGGAAAAGTTGCACATGCCATCCATTCTATCACGAAGCCCGCCGCGCTCCGATACGATGATCTCATCAAAGAGATTCAGAGAGCAACTCACAACATCGCCAAATCAGCTGTCGCGAGCAGCCATGCAGAGCAGAGAGATATTCATCATGAGATGCGTGCCATGAGGGGCGTGGTAGACGCCATTGCCAACAAGCCGGCCGAGTTAATGGACAAGCTGGATACGTTGACCGCCATTACCAACAAGCCGGCCGAGTTAATGGGTGTGCACGACAAGCTGGATGTGTTGACCGATTGGATCAAACAGTTGAGAGAAGCCATTTGTTTGGATCAGTCGGTCAACGCCAGCGCCCGCATAGAGTTTCGTCACGCCCTTTCAGACACGCAGCTCACACAAGCCCTCAGCATAATCTCCTCTGCCGGCATTGTGGATCACCAGTCCAGCTTTGAAGCAGCGCTGATCCGGCGGGACCGGCATCGTTCCAGGACCCGCTCAAAATGCACCCCCTTCTGGCTGTCCGGCCAAATGCAGACCTGGGATACGACGCAGTCTTCATCTTCGATCCTGCTGAAGGCTGCTTTCCGAGACCGACACCACATTCAAGATCTCTGCACGAATGTCATTGAACAACTGACCGAAGCCGGCATTGCGACTCTATGGGTGTTGAAAGGCAAGGATCAGACCTCCTCCGTTGGCGAAATCTTGAAGAGCCTCGTCCGCCAGGCTTTGGCGTTGGATAGCTCCTCGCACACCGATTTGGCCTTATCCTTCCAGCTGCGGAAATTTCTCGACGCCCATTGTGACGAAGACTATGTCATCCTGCTTGGCGACATCCTTGGGCACTTCCGAGTTGCCTATATTATCATTGAAGCGGAGGCTATGACCACGCGTGCTTCTTCCCCATGCCAGACTCATCTTCGTGATTTGTCGCGGAAACTGTCCGAGCAAGGGGCGAAGACAATCCTGAAGGTCATGGTCTTGACTTATGGTGCCGGGCCTCTACCCACACAGCCAAAAGACGAACTTGTATTGAAAGTGGGAAGAGCCTCTCGTCGCAAAGGCAAGAACATCCCTGCTGAACCTCTTCGAAACATAAATGGCGGCCTGCACCAGCCAATTCGCAAGCCCGGTTCGATACCAAGTCGAAAGCTGCAGCAGAGGAACTATCATGACAGGATAGTGAAATGATGTCAGAAACGGAGATCTGTGGGATGTCTCTTTGGGGCCTCAAGGTTCGAGGCGAACATTTATGCTTACAAGTATGGTCTTTGCCGGAATTGCCGAGAGAATCCTGCAGAAGACTGGAGAAGATCTGACGAGCGGAGCGAAGCTGAGCGAAGCGAGGCTGTGCAACCAAGACCACCAAAACAACCGGTACAATCTTTAAGACAATCTTTGGCTGAGCGAAGCGAGATGCAAGGTAAGGTCAGGCGGGGCAAGACCTACCAGAAAAGACGCGTTTGCACACGTTGTGCAGAGACTATCCGACGGCCTCAGGACAAGAAGCGGTCCAAGAGAGGGCAAGAAGCGGCCCAGACATGAAGCGGTCCAAGAGAGTGGCCCAGGCAAGAAGCGGTCCAAGAGAGTGGTCCAGACAAGAAGCGGTCCAAGAGAGTGGTCCAGACAAGAAGCGGTCCAAGAGAGTGGTCCAGACAAGAAGCGGTCCAAGAGAGTGGTCCAGACAAGAAGCG